>Ga0228711_1002818_pt1 | contig 26967 bp, 16 predicted proteins | sample MedpolnodulmetaG_2_FD_177996 | JGI IMG/M metagenome (GOLD analysis project Ga0228711, IMG submission 177996) | Root nodule microbial communities from Medicago polymorpha collected in Santa Monica, California, United States - brown nodules | ecosystem: Host-associated > Plants > Roots > Nodule... | reverse complement strand
TTGTTGGTTTTGTTATTCTTTTCTTGATGTAAAGATTAGGATTATGAGAAAACAATCAACTTTTTTTGATCCATTTGTGGTGTTGTTGTCTAGTGTGGCAGATCAAGTTGAAAAATGCTAGTCTAGTTTTGTTGGTTTCTTAGCTAAGATGGGTTGTGTTTTGATTCTGCTGATCTTGTCTTTTTGCGTGTGTTTGGTTCTATAGTGACATAGATTGGTTTTGAATTAATTGATTATGTAAAATTGATTCTTACTAAAAGTAAGTTGAAAGTAAAATGAGTTATGTTTGGATATATTTATATAAAAGTGGATCAATTTTAGAAGGCAAAAGCTACAGATTCTAGCTTCAAGTAGAATCAATTCTACAAACAAAATCAATTCTACTCGAAAACATCTAAACATGTCAAAAATCAATTTTACACCTCTAGAACCAATTTGGACCACTGCAAAAGTGAAACTAAACATAAGCATTGTCATTTTTATAAAATAGATTGAAATCAACTTTTGGCGATCCAATTGTTGCATTATTATTTGGAGTTGTTGTTGTGTAAGTTTTGATGCCACTGCTTTTGATTACGTCTGTTTATGTTTAGAGAGGGGGTGATGTAAGTAATTTACTCTTTAGGTTGTTTCATTGTTTTTCACATTTGTTTTGGTGAATCAAGAGAACTATTATTCTGTGTTATGGAAATTAAGTATGAAGATTTAAGATACTAAAAGAAAGGTTTATATACATTTGCTAGAGAATTTGTTTACAAAACTTTATTCAATGAAGATTTTCAGTGTTTGTCAAGATTTTGATCTAAGTTTAAAATGCATTTTGCAGACTTTCTTTCCAGCTATGACAAAAATTATAGGCACACTTGGTTCGAAGTCACGATCAGTTGATACAATTACCCGATGCCTTGATGCAGGAATGTCTGGTATTATTCCATTAAAACCTTTCGTTTTTTGTGATCTTTTGTTCTTAAGTTGATTGTAGGTTTTCCTTTATCACATTTACCGCACTTTCCACTCCTTCCTTTTTAACCGTCTCTTTGTAGAAATTTTTCGCTCTTAATTATTTGCATTTTCAAAGTTCGATGCAACATTAACTACTGATTTGTCAATAATACTGTTGAGTATTTATTGCAGAGAGATATATAAGTTGAATAAGAGGATAAATGGTATTACAGGAATAAGAGTAAATGACATCATTTTATCACAAGTAATAAAATTTATTGGTTTTCTTAAAATGTGTTATGTGTAAATAACCTTAGCTAAAATGGAATGGAGGGAGTAACACTTTGTGGAAATTACAGATCATGAATGAGTTCAATTTCAATAGTAGTTTCTTGCTGTTCTTCTGTTATAATCTGAATTGGTCCTTGCAATTTGCATGTCTTAGTCATTTGTTTTGTCGTCTAATTCTTCCTTTCTTGCCATATGCTAGTCGCACGGTTTGACTTCTCATGGGGTGATCCAGAATACCACCAAGAGACATTAGAAAATTTAAGGGCTGCTATCAAAAGCACAAAAAAACTCTGCGCGGTAAACTTGACACACGTTTGCTATTATTTTACTTGTTTATATGACATACATGGTTGTGATGACATACTATTAAATGATTGTGGTTTTAATACATTGGCTTCTATCCAATTTATTTTCCATATGTGCAAATACCTTCTGAAGGGTAATTAGTGTAACAATATACATACATTTTGGTTCAATTACAGGTTATGCTAGATACCGTAGGTCCAGAATTACAAGTTGTGAATAAAACTGATCGCCCAATTACCCTTGAAGCAGACACATCACTTGTCTTAACTCCGGATCAGAACAAAGAAGCTACTTCAAATCTATTACCAGTAAATTTTAGCGGCCTTTCAAAGGTCAGTTTACCCTTTTCCATATTTTTGTTATTATGGGAGTTTGTTGGATCACGTGTTTACTTTCATATTAGCTTTGATAATGTGTACTACAATGTGATTATCTCCTTTAACTAAGGTATCCATGATTATGCAGGCTGTGAAGAAGGGTGATACTATTTTTATCGGTAAATATCTGTTTACAGGAAGTGAAACAACTTCTGTATGGCTAGAGGTGATGCAGACATAGTTCAATCCTTAATGCTTACGCAATAGTTTATTCTGATATAGTTATTATCTTAATATTTTCAGTTGCATATGTTATTGATATACTTTTCTTTGACCTGCTTAGGGTAATGTAGTAATTCAGTTATAACTTATAAGGGTATACAACTCAGTTGATGAACGTAGATCAAATGAGAAAAAATATCGTAGACTTCTTTATTAATGTATTTTCTCCTTAGTCTTTCTACTTGAAAATTTAATAAATAATCTTAAAACTGAAATTTTCTCCAAGTTATTTTTTGGATCCTATAAGCCTACCAAATTTCCTTCTTGTATTCGCAGTTAGATTTATAGGAAGCATTATATGAAAGAGGGTGCAGAAAGTAGAATATTGCTTATAGTTAAAGTTAGAATCATTCTGTTTTGTACTCTGTGTAAGTGGTATCTGTTTCACAATGCAGGTCAGCGAGGTGAATGGTGACGATGTAACTTGTCTCATAAAAAACGATGCGACGCTTTCTGGATCATTGTATACTTTACATGTCTCTCAGATTCGTATCGATCTTCCTACTCTTACTGATAAGGATAAAGAGGTAACAAAAAGAATTTTGTGTACATAAAGTAGTGAAATTGACATAATGTTGTTGACAAAACTGAATTATACTATATTATTAAACCTGCAGCTTGATTACATCAATGCTTGAACTTTCTTAAAAATTTTGTTGTAAAATGACTTATCTTTCTGTTGGTCTGTAAATATGGAAAATAGATTATTTTTTTGACAAATCCAAAGATTAAATGTAAGTGTACAACTATTTACACAATTGATGAGGTAAATTCTATTATCTACACATTGATAACAAAAGTAAAACTGATTTTGTTGACCATTTTGCAATCATGAATGGTAAACCATTTTATTATTGTTGTGTACTTTTATGATTCTAAATGTTCCTTTTGACATTTTACTCGCTACCTCAGGTAATACGCACATGGGGTGTTCGAAACAAAATAGACTTCCTCTCATTATACACCCGGCACGCTGAAGATGTTCGCCATGTAAGGGATATACCTGCTACGTTTTATGTTCTCTCTAATTTGTTTTTTTCTATCACATGCCTTTCCCTTTTCTTCTATATTAATTGTTTTCATCATGCTTCCTAATAACTTTCAACTTATAACTTTGCTTAGATTGTATAACACTGTCGATGAAGTGAATCATTTGCGTTTTTGCATTCCTCGCCGTTAGAAAACATAAACAATGCGTCTGATTTTCATTTGCAGGCCCGTGAATATATCTCCAAATTTGAAGACCTCAAGCAGACACATATTTTTGCAAAGATCGAAAATATAGAGGTAAGAAACTTGAAGATCCCTAAACAATAGACTCTCTGCTTTTATACTAACCAAACAAATGCTGTAGTTCAAAGTCTTTTGTGATTGTGCTTAATTGTGGTTGTAAAGTTAATCTTTATTCTCTAAAATTCATACAGGGATTGAAACATTTTGACGAGATACTGAGAGAAGCAGATGGCATCATCGTCTCTCGTGGAAATTTAGGGATAGATCTCCCACCTGAGAAGGTCGGTATTTACTTCCGATCAGAAAAATTTGATGTTATAGTTTTTTTACTTTTAGTGACAAATAATTGTTATCCTATGCTTCCATTTTGTTCATTTGTATTTTTTAGTGTCACAGGGAAATTTCTGTCTGCATATGCCTTTTACAACATTCCTCCGTCTCTCTAGTATACATTTGAATAGAATCCTGAATATGTATGTATGAATTTGACAGGTTTTTTTGTTCCAAAAAGCTGCTATTTATAAGTGTAATATGGCGGGAAAGCCAGTTGTTGTCACACGTGTGGTCGATACTATGACTAATAATCTGAGACCTACTCGTGCTGAAGCAACCGATGTTGCCAATGCAGTATTGGATGGTAATTTTTTTCTCCCTCATCTAAGTTCTTTTGTCATATTTGAATAGTCCGGTATGATCTAAGTTATGGGGTATCTACTTATGATTGCGTTATTGAATTGTCTAAACACTTGTGTTCATCAATATTCCTTTAGTTTTTTGTGTTCATCAAATTATGCATAAATTTGCCTAGCAACTTACATGTTCAAATTTGTATCAGGCAGTGATGCAATTCTCCTTGGGGCAGAGACCCTTACAGGATTATACCCTGTAGAAACCATTTCTACAGTTGGAAAAATTTGTGCTGAAGTAAGTTTGTGCTTTACCTTTAAACAACACTTCCTACCATAATTTTCGCAATTAAAATTTATTCCTGTCACTTGTTAGTTATCTGCGGTAAAATCCTCTTTTGTATTCTTGTCATACTACCTGTGGAGTGTAGATATAGAAATTACATTATGATTTTGTCATTACATTATGGTAAATTGAAGTAGATCTATTATAAATGCAAACTAATTATTCTACTGCATTGTCCAGGCAGAGAAAGTTTATAATCAAGATTTGTATTTTAAGAAGACTGTCAAATATGTGGGAGAGCCGATGAGCCACATGGAATCAATAGCTTCCTCTGCAGTACATTTCTCACCAACATTATTCTATTCACTTGCTCAAAGGGACTATATACTAACTGAATATATATTTTGTAGTAAACTTCTTTTTTCTGAAACATACAGGTTCGAGCAGCCGTCAAGGTTAAGGCATCTGTTATCATCTGCTTCACCTCATCTGGAAGGGCTGCAAGGTTTCATTTCATTTTATCTCTTATGATTACTCTTTATTAAAAAGATTTCTCATATTTGAATAACTGATACAAGATTTCACTTTTTTTTCTTCTTTCTTTCTTTCTTTCTTTCAGTATTTATTTAGTTCCACATTCGGATATGACAGTCATGTTCAATTCTGTTGCAATTTTGATATCTTGCTGATATAGTGACATATCATTATTTACTTGTTCTTTTATGTTATGTAGGTTGCTTGCTAAGTACAGACCAACCATGCCTGTGATATCTGTCGTCATTCCTCAATTGAAGACAAATCAACTCCGATGGACATTCACCGGTGCCTTTCAGGCTAGGCAGTCACTTATTGTGAGAGGTCTTTTCCCTATGCTGGCGGATCCTCGACACCCTGTAAGAATTATTAAATGTTAATTCATATAGTGTTGTTATATATGGGGAAGGGTAACCAAGGAACGATATTAAAACCTCAATCGGGAAAATGCTGTGCAGGCCGAGTCGAATACTGGATCAAATGAATCACTTTGTAGTTTGTTAAACTAAGTGAATTTGCCTTTTTCGTGCAGGCTGAATCGAGTACTGGATCAAATGAATCAATTTTGAAGGTTGCTTTAGACCATGGCAAGGCTTTTGGCATCATAAAACCACATGACCGAGTTGTTGTTTGCCAGAAAGTTGGTGACTCATCAGTTGTGAAGATTATTGAACTTGAAGATTAGAAATTGTCATTTGCATAATAAAATGCACTAATTAGAGTGATGTAACAGAATTCTATTAGTAAGTTTTTGAGTGATATAATGGTTGTGCAGCTTCAAATTTGTTGTTGTTTGATTAGCAACTATAGTTTTGAACTAGAACGGCATGGTAATGAAAAAACATTATTTCAATTTTGTTCCAAAAATCATGTTTTATTCACTTACATTTTTATATTCAAAAGTTCAGATAGTTGAATGTTAGATTAACTTTACAAGTTCAAGAAAGGTTATAGAATCATCGATGAATGAGCTAAGGTTGGCTACAATATGCAGATGGCCGAGCTCCTGAGGCTTTTCATGAAGTTGAATGCATCAATCAAATACCAAAATTTTCATCTTTGCAAATAGATTCAAAAACTAAGCGTGCATGAGCTGTTTTTGGTGTGTGACCGCGTATTCAGAACGAAGCTTGTATTTTGAAGGTTCATCTACCACGTAGTGGGAGGTCAGCTACTGCAGAAGCAAATGTACATTGAATGGAAGGTGCTACATTTAACTGTGTGACTATGTCGAAAAAACCCTAATTCTGGTGCAAAAAGTAAGATGAACATTGAAACACCCTGAACAAGAAAATAGTAACATTACCTTAGGTAGGGGATGCAGCACATGAATGGAAATTTTACTCATCAAAATAATGCTGGTATTTATTTAGTCTATACAAAACTGTTCATACAAAATTATTAAACATCAAAGGCAGAAAATTGCCTAATGAACACAATTACCAACATGCTGGAATCTCAGCTGTTGGAATCTCAATTGTTGGAAGCCTAATGTTAGATGGTACCTTGGTGTGTATTTCCTCAAGATATGGGTAATGCCACCCAATATATTATTTTACAAAATCCGATGAAGATATAAAATGGACAAAAATGATTATGTTATGCAACTCCAAGCCAGGTTGTGGTTCATCAACATGATTTGTCATGAGAAGCACAATAATCAAACACCAGGAAAATGTGTCGCATGTCATTATAAAAGAAGTCGTCTTATATCTCTGAAGTTTGACTGAAGAGCAGAGAGAAATGCACCTGCAAAATAGAGATAAACCACATAAGCCGAAGGTAACATTTTATGTGCCTCAATGAAGTATTAATGGTTCCGATTTTCACTTTTAATTACAAACAACCACCTTGTTTTTACTCTGCTTAATATTTTCAAAGATTTGTATAGGAAATTATAAAAATAAATAATTTTTTTGTTTCAAATGTTCCTTATACAAATCTTTGAAAACAGAAAACATTCTCCAAAACCAAACATGTCTTTAGTAGTGATCCAAACTTCTTTTTGGGTCATTTTCCCAATATTAATCCTAGAAATAATTTGTCGGTGCATAAAAAGTCACCTATAAGGCATATATTATCACATGTCAACAAACATATAATCTATAAACAAAATATCTTCATGTGTGCCTTCATACTTCCTATTACCTAATTAAAGTATTCCAATTACACATACCTCCAACTTTGCCATCAAAGACGCGATGATCGGCAGACAATGTTAAGTTCAACTTAGTGGCAACAGATGGCTTCTCAATTCCTAGCAAATAAAAATCAATGTCAAAACAAGTTAAAGTTTAAGTATTAAGTGGCATACAGAACATCCATAAATTTATACCATCAGCTCCAATTACTGCTTCAACTACTTTGTTCCCTCTCCCTACAGCAAGAATGCAAGCCTGCAGCAAATGATATACAAATTAATAAAGAGCTATATTAATACAAAGCAACAGAACACTTGAATCATTTTGAAATCCAGGCCCCAAAGGGAATGGAAACTTGGGCAACTGTTTCTCAGATCAATAAAACAGGCATTCTGAAATGAAACCTCTCTGACGATACCATTACAAAATAGGGAAATAAGTAAAAAAAATAGGAGTAATTTCATGAAAGGTATGCGACTAAGTGACTATTAAGATAGCTGTAAAACCAAAATCTTCAGTTATAATTTCCTTCCTTTCTATTAAAGAAAATCAAATTAGGTGACAATCATCCTTTGTTCACCACGATACTTTGCCCCTTCGTTGAAATGGTAAATAGACGAGTTGAAAAAGATGTAAGCTGGTTTATCATATCATCTTCAAAAAGTGAATGAAAAAACATTGGAAATAAAAGAAAAGTAGAAATTAACCGAGATCACATGCAAAATACAACAAAATTTTGTAGAATCTTAATAAGATAATTTTTTTTACTGATTTTAATAAAAGTTGTATTTTGTCAAAAAAAAAAAAAAGTTGTACATATTCATTAATCTACTTGTGAGTAATTGAATGGAATTGGACCTGCACAAGGCAGATATACAACCCATTTGACTAAATTCTCCCCTATACAACAATGATGATAACCAAGACTTTTCCGAACAAGGTGGGATTGGCTACATATTATACGGTAGAATAATGTCTTATCTTTTTTCTTTTTAAAATTCACAAATAAATCATTCATCTCCAACTCTCTTATAATGGTTTGACCTACAGTTTTTCTCGGTCCCCCAATACTTAATTATTGGACAGTCTTCTATCCAATCAACCCCTCTTATTGGTGCTTTATTGGGTCTTCTACAGTCCCCACAAACACCCATCACCTGTCTTCTATCCAATCAACCCTTCTTAATGGTGCTTTATTGGGTCTTATACAGTCCCCACAAACACCCAACACCTAAGACAAGAATCAATTATATTTTCAATAATGTGAGCTACCCAAAATTCTCTCTAACGATTGTATATTTAACAGTATCCTGTCTTGTGTAACTACTTATGCATCGTAACATTCTCTTCTGTGACAGTAAGCTTATTTGCTTATTGGCTCTTAACTGTCAACATTCACCCCTAATACAAGGTAAAAACTTAACCAATTTCACTTATACACAAGGCCAGTTAATTAGATGTTGTAAATACTGGGCTGTGTGTGCGCGCGTGTATGTGTGAGAGAGAGAGAGAGAGAGAGAGAGAACCTGTGGGGGATTTATAATAGCACAGAATTTATCCACAGGATACATTCCTAAGTTTGAAATGCTGCAAGGGGTTGTACAAAGCCCGGAGTTATTGGTTTTGGCAAAAAAAAAAAAATGATAAATATAGAATTTCCCGACATTCATGGCAATATATGCATTCAGTAGTAAACTCACCTAAAAGTCCCCCCTTGAAATTCTTGCGGCTTCAACTTCCCTTCACGAGCTTTTGCAGCTAGCTCCTTGACCTAAAGTACCACTAATGTATTAAAATTTCAAATAAAAATGCTTAAACACAAACAGTCAAGATTCCTGAAAAAACATTAAATAGGAACCTATGTCAATGACATAAAATTACCTCTGAGGAGATGGCAGATATTGTCTTGTGATCCGCATTTTTTAATATTGGAGTCATCAAGCCCTATAGCCACACAAGGATTGAGTTTTTTGTAAAATTTGGAGTCATCAAGCCCTATAGCCAGACAAAAGGATTGAGTATTTTGTAAAATGACTGTTAAACAACCATCAATTACCTTCTCGGTGGCAACTGCAATTGATATGTCAACGGAGTCGCATAAGATGACTTCCCCTTTCTCATCATTCCAGTATGCTGTAGTGTAAGTTGGATTTAAGCATTAGAGACTTCTATAGAGAAAATCTGGTTTTGAGAATAGGTGAGGATTTAGGCTTCTGTAAGGATCCTAGTTATTCATGTTTAGGAGCCTAGTTATTTTATTAATCGTACTGCATTAGGTTATGTTAGTTATGCTTGGCGTAGATTTTACTATTGTATAGAGAATTTAGGCTTAAGGCCTAACTCATCCTAAAAAAAATCGGCTTGTAAGATGAGAAATATCCAAACCTTACGTACTACTTAGGCCATATCTAGCACAAAGGTGCTGGAGGCTGCGATAAAGGCAGTCTAAAGTAACCGCAACTAAGGCGGCTGGAAGTGGCCTGCAATTAAGGAAAACTTCTAACAGTTATAAATGCCAATGCTTTGTATTTGATATGAATTATATCTTAAGAACTTCTTATCAGTAAAATATGATGTTTCTTCCATCCCTTCCTTTTGCAGCAAATCCTTTAAGTCAACTTTTTCCGGGGGTTGAAAAATATGTGATTTCAACATGGAAATCAACAGTACAATTCCCCATGACCTAATCCCATTCTTATTCTTCCGTTAAGCTTCAAAAATATACAGTTCTGTTGTTTGATGCCATTATTCTTCTGTTAAGCTTCAAAACTATACAGTTCTGTTGTTTGATGCCATCTGTTTTCGTCCTACTTTTTAGTCTTTGGCAACCATCACTGTCTTCCACAGTTTCTGTCTCCATTTCTTGCATGTACTCAGATTTGACTGCCGATATGATCCTACAATTCGACTAAGAATGTTCCAAACTATATGGGTTAAAGTATCAGGCGAATAAACCTATCTCCAACAGCCTTCTAGGCACATGGTTATGAAGCTCGGGGAGTCCAGATGAGTTTATACTACTTGAGTTTGCTTCAAACAGCCTTTGCGAGTTTGGTTTTGTGGGATAAACACTTCAGTCAGCAATTCGGCAACATTCACAGTAATGTATGCGGTACTTTCGTATTTTTGTTGCAAAAATTATATGTAATAGCTATAAATTTATATATGTCAGTTGCTCCGCACCTTCTGGGTCCGTCATTACTTCTAACAGCTAAAATAATTAAGGTAAATACAACACAAATGGATAGAAAAATAATAGGAAACTGCTTACCATTCGCTTCTGGAACATTTCTGAGAGCAGCTGCTACAACTTTGATAATAATGTCATTCACTGAAACTTTGACGTCATACTGCTCTGCAATTAAGGACCAAATCAAGATTATATTGGATTACAGATGTACCAGGACCAAGTGCGTAACATCTAAAATGTGCCAATGAAAAATTAATATCAGTCATACCTTTAAGATCCTTTCTAAGGGAAAGAAGAGGATCCAGTGTAACATCTGACACATTCCAATAAAAATTTATATTAATTAGTTTGTACAAAAATAGATTAATCTGCAATAATATGCACGACATAAGGGGATTAAAACCTGCTGATAAATATAAGTGTGGCGTGTTTTGTTTAGATTCCAATAACCTCTTGGCAATCACCTACAAAACAGTCAAAAATATTTGAGATGAGTGGAAGGAAGCAGAGTTGAGTTATAGTCAAGTATTTAGGTAGTACAGATGTAAATAGAAAGAATAGGACATCCATAATCGAACAAAAACATTACAAAACTGAGCTCTGTGTGTACAACAATGGCCAAGTATTACCAAAACAATATGCTGAATGCACTATATATTGGCAGCAAATACAATTACGATCAATGTCTTCCCTGAATCCCTTTTTTAATACTTTTCGTACATTCTTATTAGGCAAAAAATAATTTTCATTACCATGCAACATATTCTGTGAAAGAATTGAAGAACCTTATTTATATTTAACTGAATATTTGAGGGTCCTACCTTGCGAATTTGACTATTCGGAAAATCTTCATGAGTATCTGACTGCTTTAAGCCAGATTTTGATTCTTGTGAAGCCGCAACTTGATGACTTTGAGATGATGATGCCTTTTCTTTAGATGAAGCAGGTTTTGAAGACAATTTTCCTGATTTAATTGCAGAAAGAACATCACCTTTCAGTAGGGTGCCGTGAGGACCAGTTGCATTCAATGTTGATGCGTCCAATCCATATTCCATAATTAGCAACTTTGCAGCTGGACTGATTCGTGCTGTATTTGTTTTCTTTGTTTTGACCTCACTTTTAGTGTCATGTTGGGTGGTCTTCTCCTTCTGGTTCACTGAGCTGCTGCTAGTAGAATTCTTAACAGCTTCAATATCACTTGCATCTTCAACCTTGCAAAAGAGCAGGCAGCATAAGTATTTCATACACTACAATGCTTTTCAAGACAAAAGCAAAGATTTTCAATTTGGTAAATTAACCAATAAATTTACTGAACATCATCAGACATTTTTAGTTTGTATTTTAAAAGTAGATGCCAGATCGTTGGAACTCAAACTATACAATGTGTTGAGAGAAGAAGTTACAAAGCATTTTCACACTTACTGTTATTGCAATAGGCTGTCCAACTGCCACTTCTTTTGAACCTTCTGGTGCAACTATCTTAGCCAGAAACCTAGTCCCCCAAATGTCAGACATAAGTTGGTCAGCTAGATGGCAAAACTTTATCAGGAAGAAGAAAGAAAAACAAATAGTGATCGTCTGTAAAATAGACCAAATAGAATACCAGCTTTGTGCTAAAAAACTGGTCAGTAATTTGGCATTATAATTAGCAATATTAAAAGGAAAGAGGTTAGCCACCATTCCTGGGTTTCTTTCATACTTTATTGAAGGACTCTGTTTAGTACTAGGCATGTCTATAAACACTTCAGTAAGATATCAGGCATGTAATAAATATGTTTACAACCCATATTATATGCCGCAAGTCTTCATTATGTGCAAAAACATTATTTAAGATGAAGCTGCTTGGCCTAAAAGCGTTGTCTAATAACACAACATGTTGCAATGCGAACACAGGCAACTATACCAAACACAATATTCACAGTGAAAGGCTTTAAGTATAAGGAAAGACATTTACCCCTCTTCAAGACTTTCAAATTCAAGGGTAGCTTTGTCTGTCTCTATCTCGCATAATATGTCACCCACTTCAATCTATTAGATAATTAGATGTTAATTCATGGAACACAGAAACAATAAAACGGATGTAATGACTTACTTACATCCTTCACATTTTAAAATTTTCAAAAATACATTAAAAAGGAATTCTCACTTGAAATCTTATGTTAAAAACATAACTAACCTTGTCTCCTTCTTTTTTATTCCATTTAGCAATGTTTCCTTGGTTCTGTGGAGAAAAAAATTGAAAATCATTTCTTGGAAGAAAAGTTTATGTTGGAAATAGTTACGAGTAGCATCAAAATGGTCTCACCATTGTTGGGGACAAAGCAGGCATTCCAAGAACAATGTGAGGTGGAAGATTTGATGTGTCGGTCGTAGAAGTTGTTTCTGGTTTTCTTTCCACATCTGCGGCATCCTGGTGTGCTGGTTTATTCTCTTCAACCCCACTCTCACCCCCCACAGAAGCAGGAACATTTTGAATGTCGCTTTCTTCCTCAACCTTGTCAAGGCTCACCGTTAGAGCTTACATAATCAAATATTTAGGATGCAAATATCACTTGAACTCCAGAATTGTAGGTTAGAATCATTGAGTTAACATTTAAATTTTTCCAATGAACAAATAGAAACTGGAACTGGAATAGACTTCCTATTGCAAATGTGTGTGTGTGTGTGTGTCTTTTTTAAGAAAAGAGACTTTTAAGTTATTTAAGCCAGTAATAGTGAGCGTGTAACACAAATTATTAAATTGGAGAGAAGACAGAAGTAAAAGCAAATCCTGGACAACAGATAAATTGCAAAGTTTTCAATAGCAGATTAAAAAACATAAAGGTGCACGTTGGAACACACAATGAAAACAATTGTTGCGTCAATTTTGTCAAAAGAGATTAAATAAATCCAGTGTGCAAAAGAAATGTTGAAGGAAAGACAAAATGACAGTATTAATTTTCTGTCTAGAAAAGCTACTTTCATCTGCAGAATCCAGTAATGTTGGAAGTAAACATTGCTATGGTGTCCCCATAACAGTAACAAATAAAAATACAAGAGTTGGAACTTAATGTTGGCTTGACTTACTGTTATTGCAATCGGTTGTCCAACTGGCACATCCTTTGAACCATCAGGTACCAATATCTTAGCCAAAAATCTGCAAGAGTCATCCAATCACTACAACACATTTTAATTGTGCGCTAAAATTTGGATGTTTTATATGATTTACACTCTATGGTCAAAATCAGTTCAATTATAGTAAGCCAGATATAATACAAGGCCCGCATAGGCATAAGAAAACAACATTGAGAAAAACAAATGAAATCAAAGACATTATTTTGTCTTAAACAGACACATGCATGTCCAACACATATAAAGTACAGAAGACAGTCACTTCGAAAAACAATGAATGACTACAGTTCAAGGGTGGTTTCTACATGTTTGTTCTTACCAGTTAGATGAGTATTGTGATGGTCATACAGCACCAAGTAATCTTAAAGTTTTGATCTATGCCACCGACACTAATGTTTTAGTCTCAGTTAATGCTACCCACTAGGAGGTTGGCATAAGTACGAACAAGGGTTAGTGTTTAGTCTTTTGTATCATGTTATCAAAAGATGATAATAATTCTTAGTCTTTATTCTCTCTCATCCCTCTAGCTTTACACTTCAACTTTATTTTTCCTATAAGCTAAAAATAAATTAAAATAATCATGCCTATGTTAGCCTTGCTATGCATAGTCGGACCGAAACCTGAACAAAAAGAGAGGTTTGTATTTGGCATTTACAACCAATGTAAAACTTGGTCGAATCAATACGGCATGGATTGAATATGTAATAATGTTAAATTTAAGTCGTTGCCCAGAAGCAACAAAATGTATAGCTCGAGTAGAGTGTCATATGAGTAATAGTTGTTGCTGCACCACCACCTGGATGCAGTGAAAAATAAGCAAGGGTTGCCACATTTTTGTGGGTTGGTGTGGGGAATCTAGTTCATGAGATTAGGACTCATTTTAGAACATGGAATACATGCATACTTAAAAGGAAAATCCGCGGAAATAGTGGACACGATGATTGCGAGGAGGATCAATTGTGTGCATACAAAAACTAAGTGAGTGGGTGAAAAGGCAATAGAATCGGACAGTTCAAATTTTAAGCTTTAATACACTGGCAATGTAAGATCGATAAATGGGGTAGGCATTATTGTTGGTAAGAAGTGGAAGAAGGATATTGTAGATGTAAAAAGGATACAAGATCGGATCATTGCCTAAATTTTAAGTTGAACAAGACACCTTTAAGTATGGTTAGAAGAACAACATAAAGTAAATTTTTTGGGGGATTTAGAATGCTTAACTTAGGAAATATCAGTAGGAGAAAATATTTTTCTAGGAGTGGATCTAAATGGGCATGTCGGGAGTCTATCGAGAGGTTATGAGGGGTTCCATGGGGGTATAGCCTCGGGGAGGTGAAAGTGGAGGGTAAATCCATCATAGATTTTTCATCCCCTTTTGATCTAGCTATAGCTAATACGTGCTTTAAGAAAAGGGAGGGGCATCTTATCACATCCAAGAGCGGGGTGACATGTTCTTAAATAGATTTCTCTCTTATTAGGAAATCTGACAGGAAGATTTTCTTGGACTGTTAAGTCATACTGGGAGAGAGCTTGATACTGGATCAAATATCAATCATGTAACCATCAAAACTGTATTACTCCAAATATGGCCTGAGATACACATATCACGAGCAACATTCAAGTTGCTAAACTGTCCAGCTGGGATATGTTGAATTGTAACAGGACTAACATTTGAGTTGCTTCCTTTAATTTCAACAGTAAGAAACTCAAGTTTATAAATTTTAAATTAAAGGCCATCCAGTACTTGGGAAGAAAAAAAATACCCTTCTTCAAGACTTTCAAATTCAAGTGTAGCTTTGTCAGTTTCAATTTCACATAGTATATCACCCACTGCTATCTGTAAGATTAAACAGTAGCAAGGAGAAAATGAATAATTCATTCAAAGAAGTCAATTTTCAAAATCAGAGCATCAAAGAAAACAGAATTATGATATGCAACAATCAAAACATAAAAACCATGTACTAACAGACCTTATCCCCTTCTTTTTTCCTCCATTTTGCAATATTACCTTGGGTCTGAAACAAAGAGAAGAGGTCAAAATTCCATGAAAGCCCTAAAAGAAAAGAGATCAGAAAAGGGAGAGAAAACTATTTGTTTCTCCGAGCTCACCATTGTAGGAGATAAAGCTGGCATCCCAAGGACTTCATGTGGAAAATCTATTAAATGGGGGAACAATGATCAGAACATAATCAGATACACGTGATTGAATTTACAGATTATCCTCTGTTAATCATAAAAGAGAAACCATAAAACAAAAAACCTAAACAAGTAGAAGCTTTTAAAATTAGGTAACAGGAACATTGAGTACCTGAAGACGAGAAGAATTTGACATCAATCCACTGCCAAAAATGTTGACGGTTAATGTCAGAGAATATCATAGGCATGATTGAAAAAATGTATCTATTTAAATACTAACCCTTGACTTTAAAGGCCTATTACAAACTCCAGTAAGCCCAGACCAAGATGCAGGCCTGATAAACATCACCAAAGGTAAACTGTCAATTAGATCATACAAAGTTGAGGAAGAGGATGAACTAGAGGAGATAGAGAATGATGTCAATTTTTTATTTTTATGCTCAACCAATGAAAATGGCTTATTGGTGGTCGAAAAAAGGGGACACCTTTTATCCTAATAGACATAATAAGACATTTCCCTATTTTTCTGTCCAGCCCTATCTCCAAAGTTTAAATAAATCACATCATATAAATAATAATAAAATAACTTTAAAAAAACTGAGTTTGCAGCTAGTGAGAAAAAATACAGGTTAATGGATGCAAACCTTAGATTCCCATTATCAACGATGGAATAAATCCTTGAATTAGGAGTTCTGTGCCAAGATGATAACAGTGTGTTAGAAACATAGAAGCGGCATTCTTAGGAGAAAACCAACCAAAGCAGAATTACAATAAATATGATGCTACAAACATTAAAAAAAGCCTACCATTCTTTCAAAAGTAAAGGAAGCAATTAATAAATAAAAATTGGCATGTCCTAAGTAAAAGATGTCATGCCACCAAATGATACTGTGTCCCTGTTTGGACAAACAGCTTATACTGAAAGTCTTTATCCTGATAAGCGCTTATGTGTAAGTTATTTCTATTGCAAAAGATGAAATAAAGTTAAATTGTTTTCGTATAAGCTATACGAAAACCGGTTGAAGACTGCTTATAATAGTGTCATAAGCTATCCCAAACAGTCTCACAAAACTTATGTAAGTCTTTATCCTGATAAGCGCTTATGTATAAGTTATTTCTATTGCAAAAGATGAAATAAAGTTAAACTGTTTCCGTATAAGCTATACGAAAACCAGTTGAAGACTGCTTATAACAGTGTCATAAGTTATCCCAAACAGTCTCACAAAACATGTATCAATAGATATGCTCAAATAAATCAATCCAAACACCTATGTATGATATATTATCTGTATAGATGGATTAATCAAAAGTGGAAGAAATCCAACAACGCTAAGATCTTGCTAGCAACATCTCAAATTAGTACTCAATTCACCATGTGTTAGCCAGACGACTCGTGCATAGGAAACATACAATCAGAATGCTAACACTAACAGATCAATAGCACCATTTCAGTTTCATGTGCGCATAAACCCTAAACCCTAAACTAGTAACCAATCCTCTAAATTTCACATAAGAAATTCTATACCCAAATATAAAAAGCAACCATTTTTTAATCAAACAAGGTCCAAACTCAGCACTATAACCAACTAGTAAAGTACAAAACAAACTCACTAAGTAAATCTAAACAAAAACATCACAAAATAAACTTCAACTACAATACTAAAATGCATAATTAACATTAATAAGTTCAAAATCACAATCACAAAAATCTATATCCATCATCATTCATAAACCCCCTAATTGAACATGAAAAACGTGATCAACCTACCAACTAACCTATGAACTAAAAACTCAAAACCCTATTAAGTAATTTCGAGCAAAGTCAAAGAAAATCAAATCAAAATCAAAACTTTACAAATATTTAAAAAAAAAAATATGATCATAATTGCGTAGCAAGATTTGAGAGAGTGGTACCTCGAAATGGATCTGGTGGAAGAAGAGAGGATACGAATGGAATGAGAGATGAGAGGGTGACGAAGGCGCGAGAGTGCCATTGAAGAGAATCAAAATCGCAAGTGTGTTGGTTGATTCGATTGTTGAATGTAAAAAGAAGAGAGTTGTTTTTGTTTTTCATTAGCACATAATTTTCAATAATCATTCATCATTATTTGGTGGTAGGTTAGGTTTTTTTTTTTTTTAGGGAAGGTTAGGTTATTATTTAAGTCTCTTACAACATTTCACACAATGCAATTAAAAGAAGATAAATTAATACATAATAATGGAGAATATTTTAGTCCAAAAAAATAATTAAGGATATGATATAAAAAGTAACATTCATACATATTGTAAAATAATTTATAATTTAATACGACTTATAATTTAAGACGAGAAGTATTATTTTATACAATAGTATTTAATTGAGTAAATGATCAATGACCCACAAAATTGTAATTTGGTGAGAATTACCCCGGTATCGGCATACAAAAGTTATTTGATATAGTCGGTTACAAAATGGAATTAAAACATTTTGATGTATCTTATAAAACATCCATTTTGTCTTATAAGTCTTAGCTCAACTGGCAAACAATGTCGAAATTGTTAGGCCGGACGTCTCAACCAGGATTCGAATTCTGACATCTCTACTTTATGTGTGAGTTTATGATGGTATTGTCATTTTGTCTATCTAAGAGAAAAGATCCATTCTTGATCTCACTCTTCGTATGTAACACACGTACACTTCCATTTTCTCTTGCTTTCCTATTCCTCATTTATGTCTTTGAATGTATTTTTCCAATTATTCTTTCTTAGTTCTAATCATCTTCTATTATATGTGGTGATCTCAAACCCTTTGACTACTTCATAGTTTATACCATAAACTGAAGTAATGCTTCTTGAATTCCATTATTGTCCACAAGTTCAATTCATTTGCTAAAAAAATCATCTTCCTAAGAACATCAAATATTGCATGTTCTGTTGTACAAACAATACCAACTTTATCTTCTAACTCAACATTTTCAGCTATGTTTGTTGATCTAAATTGTCCATGTCATTCCATGGCTAAGTTCGTTTCTAGTACGGATTGCTTTGTTACGTGTTTAGTTGTAGGATTTTGTTTTAAGTATAACTAATGACACTTACCGATATGTGCATGTTGACATGGCCGACCCTAGGCATAGGTCGGGGGTGCGACGGCCTAGGGTCCATGCTGGTAGGGGGTCAAAAAAATTATGGAGGGATGTATATAGAAATATTTGGTTTATGGGGTGTATATATAGCAAAGTTCACCGAAAGACCCCACACATTGACATGATGAAGTGTTGGACTGAAGTATGTTAATGTTTTTGGCCCTTTTGACACGATTTGCTATATATACCCCTGAATAGCAAAAAGCTTTCTATATACACCCTCCTTATGAAAAAAAATTGGTTGTTCTTAATAATCTGAAAAATTATTATCGAAGAAATTGATGATATTTTTTTGGGCCCGTCATTATTGAATTCGAACATCATCGGGTTTAATCAAGTTCATGGACAAATTTGAGTAAAAAACTGATAAAATATGAGAACTGGGTTCAGGTCACATATAACTCGGAAAAACTCATCCTTTGTACACGTCTACTTCTCCATCTTGCGTAAAAGTTTTTAAGAAGGGGTTCATTTTCACATGCTACCATTCAATTCTAGTAAGAGAAATTAGTAGGGAGAAAATGAGATGAACGTCAATGAAATGGTAGACGATTCTCTCAAAAAAAATACATATATATAATGTCACCTCGTGTGTTTTGATCTCGACCATAAAAATCCACCTTTTGTTAAATTCTCTCTCTCTCTCTCTCTCATTTTTAATGGATGATGAAGATTTCAATTGACATTCGTATCATATGAAAAGATCCATGTGTTGATATATTAAGATGAAAAAGAGAGAATGTTAGAACAATAATGGTTCATACAAGTTCTATTGGGTTTTGATGATAACAAAGTATTAAAAAACAATTGGATTACTAAAATATGATCAAGTATGCATGAACTTTTATCATGAAGAAGGAACATATGACGAACATCAAAAAGGAATTGGGAAGCTTAAAAGACTTTAGTTGCATATCTACTGAAAGGTCAACCATAAGTCAACATCCTAGTAGATGAGAGTCTCACAAAAGTTGGGGAGTAATATCCACAAATTTTGTGAATGACATCAAAATATAGAAGTTGACTAGGCTTCATCATTTTGAGGGACCGAGAATCCATGTAAGCTTTTTTCTTATCATGTGGGATGTTTCTATCACTGCATCTGGCAAAGCAGCTATTTTGTCTTCTTTCGTCTACATGTAAAGGACATCAGGAACGAGGAAAGCAACAGATAATTCCCCTTTCAGCAAAGGAGATTCAAAGTACTTTCCAACATGATTATCCATATCAAGCAAAGGGCCAACATTCATGATTGAAGCTTCTTAACGACTCTATTTGCGCTGACACTCTTCTCAAACGTCTCTCAAATCACTACTTATAAAAGGAACTGAAGATCTGAAGAAGAAGCAACGAGACTCTGCTATTCAACTGTGCCATTACTCTGTCAAATTTAATAGCGCAAAAGCACTTATGATTATTTTCAAGTTTATTCTTAGAAATCCTAGGGAGTCTATTCATTTGTTCAGCTTACGCTTACTAGTTAGAAAAAGCTTAAGAACAAATTGATGTGTTTACAGTTGAGGCAAACACTTTAGAAAGTCTCTTGCCTGCGTGCTTGAACATATAAGTCTCTTGGTGAAACCTTGAGCACACAGGAGTTTCGATCAGTGGTGACTGAGCAAAGGGAAGTCGTAAGTAGTTATGCTTAAGCAAGAGAAGTTTTAGGTAGAATCCTAGAGTTGAAATCTTCAGGAAGAGAGTCATAGAGCATATAAGTCTCTTGCAGTTGCGCTTGAGCAAATAGAAGTCTCTTGCAGTCGTGCTTGAACATAGGGAAGCCTCTTGGAAGTGTCTTTGAGCATTTTGTAATCAGGTGTGATTATAGTGAAATCTCTTGGAAGTGCATGGGGACTTGACTACTCCTGGATTGTAGGAGGAACCAATATAAAATTGATGTGTGTTTACTTTCTCTATATCTATCTCTTTATCTTTGTGTTCTTGTATTTATCCGTTGTACACAAACTATGCATGAGAATTTGCATACCTCAGATTCCGTTCAAGCTGTTCTACCAAAGAAAAAGAAATTCACAAAAAAGCTTACACAATTCAACCATCCTTCTTGTGTGTTTTTCTCACTTTTAGTTGGTATCAGAGCACAGTTTGTGCTCTGTCACTTAACCGTGCCACAAAACATACCCAACACTTCAGGAAGAAATCATCATGCATCTATCTATTATGATTACAACACCTTCATATATAAAAGAGACATAAGATAACTACAATAATGGGAGAGCATGTGAATGAAGCTACAGATGCTGAAAAAATTAAAAAGGTCAAGATATAAAGCAATATCAGAAGATGAATTCCAAGAAAATTCTAAGAAGTGGAGAAACACATATGCTCCAACTTAAGACTTAGTACTGGTGTACAATGAAGATGAAGAAGAGGAAGAAGAAGTACCGCTCAAAAAACGCCAAATAACTATTTAGTCTGAAGAACGAGGTTTTCCATAAGTAATAGAGGTTGACGCAGTGCTTCTAAATGAGACAACTTTACTTTTGCGTTCGAGCCTGAATAACAAATATGTTGTACCAGAATAAGAGAGATTGTTTAAAAATAGCATCTATGAAGGAGGAGAATGATCAAAATCAGCAGATGTAGTTTCCTCAAATAATTTTGAAGCCTTTGTGGATGACAGCGTTGCACCCCCATCACCAACCAAATCATCTTCCAAAGGCTTTAACATCGATGAAATCATATCCTCAATCTCATATGACAATGATAATGAATCTTCAAATTCCAACAATTCATCATCAGTAGAAGATGCAACCCACTTGTTCACCAAAGATGTTCCATCAAAACCCACTTCTTCATCTAACCCATCCTTCAATGAAGAGCTTTCGATTGGTATACAAATCCTAGCTTCGTAAACTTCGCAACATTCTAGAGCTACTAATATTGTTAGAAACAATGTTAGAAACTACAAAAAAAATGAAGCTAGCCCAACTTGAAGCTCTCAAAGCCAATTTTCAGAAAGATCTATCTGAACCAACATCTGAGCCCAAATCCAGAGATCAATCTCAACATAACTTCATCATTCCTAAGCTTTCATCAAACATCATGACAATTTCTGAATCAGGAATTGTACATGATCCTCCGACAAATCTTGATCTAGACTCTGAACTTATTGATAAGTGTCAAAAAGGAGTTAAATAGACTATATGTTTTAGGCACTTTGATTACTTGTTTTGCAAGTTATCCTGCGAAAAGCTCACAAATACTGAAGAATCAGTCAATTATGCTTTTCACATCTAATGTCAACTCTTTGTAGGATAATGCACGCCTGGACACTTTAGAAGCAAGAAAACATGAAGAAATGCAAAGGTCAACTCGCCAAGGCGAGCTGAGGCAGAAAGTTGAAGTTACTCGCCTCCAACTCGCAATGGCGAGTAGCAAAAGCAAGTAAAGGCAGAAAGGCATAGTTACTCGCCTCCCATGCACCATGGCGAGTGCAGGGCGAGCATATTCACTCGGGAGGCGAGTTAAGGCGGTCTAACCCCTCAGGCTGACGTGGCAGAAACCCACTGGGGAAGAAAGCTCAACTCGCCATGGCGAGCACACCTACTCGCAAGGCGAGTTGAGTCAGAGAAAAAAGTATAAAAGGCCTTTTCAATCAGATCAGAAGAGCTCTGATACCAGGGAGATCTTATGCCACTTTAGGAAGAGAGAAAACAGGGGAAAACACAAAGAGAACCTAAGGAGCAAGGAGCATAAGGATTGAAGGAAGACACAAGATCAGTGAGACATCATGGCTTGGTTCCATTCCATCTCTTCTTTCCTCCTTGTAAGGTTACCATGACAATGAGTAACTAAACTCTTTTTTGTTGGGATTAAATGTAGTTAACTCTATTAGGATGTATTCCCTTTGATTGGGATGTTGTGTGATTCTAATTTATCTTATGATATTGATGTTATTCTTGCTTTCTATGTTTTGATCTTATGGATTTGAATTGTGATTGAAAAATACCTTTTGAATCTAGGTTAGAATAATCTTCTATCAATACTTTTGTTCTAAACATGGAATTTAGGTTGATAATCACTTTGGATATTGGAACTTAAAGCTTTTGTATCATTGTATAGCGCGAGACGTCGACGATACAACGATACAATCGACTATTGGGCCGTTTAACAGTGTGAGACATCGACAATTAAACGATTCAATAGAACGCACGATATCATTTGGACACGAATGATGTTGTTGAGCAATATGTGATAATATCGATTGATAATTAGAATCCGCAACCCAAATCCGAGAATACGTACAAGTAGGTTAATGAAGTTTAATCCCAGCATACTTATTTCCCTGTTAACTCTCGTCCCATTTATAAATTCTTAGTTGATAGTTTATGAAACAAAACCATCGGAACACCCTAGCTCGGAACGATATCGATTGTTGAACGGCTTAGAATATCGCACCAGTCCCTGTGGAGACGATAACATAAATACTTACTTTTGATACTACATCACTTATCTCCTCCATCACAATCGATTTTGAACCTACTAAATCAACTACATCCACCAAAAGCACTGTCAATCCTCACAAAGCTCAGGAACCATCCACCTATGAAAAGGATTCTGCAGTGTGAAAAGAGATATGCAAATCTGCTGAAGGAATTGAGAAATGTCTCTCAAAGTGTCTCCTTACTCTAACAACTTATAGCAAACTTAAAGGAGCAAGCAATGGCATCAGAGGTTATTGAAGAAAGCATACAAGAAAATCGAAAGATTTGGATGGATCCATGTTTTAACAATGTTTAATCTTCTTTATCTTTAAAGACATTAGTTGTGTATTTAGTATCTTGAACTCTATATACAGTTAATCTCCAAACTATGTTTATTCTTCCTTATGTTATTTTTGTTGATGATAAAAGGGGATAAGTTATAGTAGTAGAGAGGGGAGTAACATATTAAGAGGAGTTCGATGTAAATAATATTTTTTATTTATTTGGTTATCACTTATTTGTTTTGCTTAATTATTGTAAAAATAAAAAATATGCGCTTCAATTGTTAATAGGCTAAAATACATTTTTCGCCCCCTAAGTTTTAAATAAAAAAGTATTATCCTCTAAAAAAAAGTATATTCAAAGTAGTGTATTCAATTGGTTTTACAATTATTATTTTTAACACAAATTTCTATTTTTTATTCATTAAAAAGTATTCTAACATGTTACCGTGATCATAGTTCAATTGACAGAAACAATGCATTATTATATACATAGACTATGATTCAAACTTCGGATACCCTAAAAAAATAAAGGTCCTAACATAAATATTAATAACACAAAGGTCCTAACATAATAAAACAAAGGTCCTAACAAAAAAAAGTATTCTGACATATTAATAAGACATTAAAATACACTAACATAATAATCTTTGTCATTTAAAGGAGAAAAAAAAAAACAAGACCCTAAAATTACAGAAGGTGTATTATTATCCGACATCATATCATATAAGATACTACTTCATATGTAGATGATTTTTCTTTCAAAAAAAAAATGTAGATGATTTTTACTTCAAAAAATATGTAGGTGATTTTGAAATTGATGAGAAATAAAAAGAATAATAATAAATAAATAAATAGTATAAAAGTAATATAAAATATTGCACCTAAAAAAAAGTAATATAAAATATTTGAATAATTTGTACAGACAATAATGCGTTGTGCTGTGGACCAAAACTAAAATTGTCCATGCTATAATAATATTATTTATTTTACAAAAGGTATGGTAATTATTAAATAGTGACAGAGAGAAATGACAAAACGAAAATTGGACACTTTTTTTATTGTTTGTTTCTTATGCATTTTATTATCTCGTGAGGCACCAATGGGTCCTATTGTACGCTGAGCCATCTTGATACCAAAGTTAATAGTGTTTTTCACCCCTGTAATATAGGTCATTTTCGGTTTTCGCCCTTATAAAATTTCCGGTTTGATTTGCATCCTTGTAAAACTTTTTTTCTTCCAGAAAACACCCCTCCCCCATATGACTGTGCATATTTGCTGACGTAGTACACTGTGTGGCATGCTGATTATATAATTAATTTTATTTTTAATTTTTTTAAGGGCACACGTGGCATTTGTGCCTATTTTTTTTTAAAAAAATATAAAATAAATTCATTTATATTAATTTAAAAAATTGAAAATAAAAATTCATTTATATTTATTTACGGAATTTATTTTTATTACGAAATTTGTTTTCCAAATTTTATATTTTTTAATATAAACGAAAATTTTAAAAATTAGAAAAATATTCAGATTTTTTCCAAAAAATTTAAAAATCTAAAAAAACTAAGACGATTTTTTTTTCTTAATTTAAAAATATTAGAAAAACTTTTTTTTTTGAAATATTAAAAATTAGATAAAATCAGAAATATTTTTCTAAAATTAATAAAATCGAAAAAAAAAAATTCTTTCTAAAATTCAGAAAAAAGATTCAGTTTTTTTAAAAAAATTTTAGAAAAATATTCAGATTTTTTTCTTTAGAAAATTTTAAATTTAGAATTTTTTTCTTAAATCAGAAAAAACATTCAGTTATTTTCGAAATTAAAGAAATTGGATCTTTTTTGAAATTAAGAAGATTATTAAAAATTCTGCAATTTAATTTTCAAAATTAAAAAAAAAATCTAAGTTTAAATAAAAATGTCAGGTTTTTTTTAGAAAAAACTGTTTTTTAAAAGATTTAAAATAATTTTTTTTTAAATTTATATCATATTTTTTGTTAGAATTGAAAAATTAAAAATATTTTTCCTGATTATTTTTAAAATAAAAAATGAATTTTTTCTAATTTTTACGATATTTTTTATTTTTGAAAATTAATTTTCAGATTTATTAAATTTTTTATTCATAAATTAATATAAATGAATATATATTGAAAAATAAAAAATTAACTTTAAAAAAAATGTTTTTTTTCTAAAATTTTAATATCAGATTTTCCGAATTTTTTTTTTGTAGAAAAAATTTAAAACTATTTTTTTCTGACTTTTTTAAAATTCCAAATTTGTTTTTTCTAAATTTAATTATTTTTATTTTGAAAATTAAACTCCAGAATCTTTAAAAAAAATTAATTTCGAAAAAAAACCGTATATTTTTTCTGATTTTTTAAATATTTGAATTTTTTTCCGATGTTTTAATTTTTTGGAAAAGAATCTGAATATTTTTCTGATTTTTTATTTTTGAAAATTAATTTTGAGATATTTTAAAAAATAAAATATGACGTGGAAAATTACAAATAAATAAAAATAATAAAAAAAGCCAAGTCAGCGCCACATATGCGCATTTGGTGAGTTGGATGGAGGAGGGGTGTTTTCCGGAAGAAAAAAAAAGTTTTACAAGGATGCAAATTAAATCGAAAATTTTATAGGGGCAAAAACCGGAAATGACCTATATTACAAGGGTGAAAAACAGTATTAACCCCACTTTTTATTTATGTCGTTCCTTTCTTATGTGAACTTCAGCACAATTTTATCGTGATGTGGCCTCTCGTGCAACTACAATTAATCCACTGATGTGTTGATTCTACACTTCATTTTAAGATTATCATAGGCTTAGTTCAGTTGATAGGATAATACATAATATATTCAAGGTTTGAGATTTAAACTCCGGCCACCACCATGAAAGACAAGTTTGTACACCTTTTTCTAAATGATTTTTTTAAGGGATTTCTAAAGTGTTTTATATTTTATTATAACTTTCTAAAGTGATTTAAACTCCGTCATGGCTAGAGCCCGACTCCTATCACTCATGTGGCCTGACCGTCATAAGCAAGTTTTTGTCCTGAAATGCAGACAAAATTCCAGTCAGCAGCCATACAAAATGTAATAAACTACTCTAAGACGACGTGAAAAATGAGTAACTATTTCTCCATCGTCTCACAATAGGTGTCCTCTTTCCTAATTTTTTTGCCTTAAATTACTTGTCCCTTTTACCGTTTCAATATAATATTTATTACTTTTTTCACTAACATATAATTATTTATTATATTTCAATTATCTATATCTACTCCACTAAGTCCGCCCCATTGCCATGCCTACCACTAACTATTATTAATAAGAGTGTTTTAGTAAATGATACATATTTTACCATTAAAATTAACACTATTATTCATTTCCTTAATAATCATGTAAAACTCAACTATGACACTTATTGTGAGACGGAGGGAGTACTAAATTGCCATTTATACATAAATGTATTTGTCATACCCCAATTTTTGACCTAAGGTCTTACATTCATACACTGTTTGATCCTGAATAGTCTCTGACTTTTCAGTGAAAAATTCGGCAGAGAGGTATTTTAAAATACCTCATTTTTGTTCCGATTCGGACCCTCTTCTCTCTTTATTTTTTTATTTACTTTTATCTTTTAAAATTCCATCTTTTATTAATTCTCTTTTATTTTTAATTTTAATTTTAGTTTTAATTTTTATTTTTAATTAGTCATTTTTCTTCTT
>Ga0228711_1002814_pt1 | contig 26975 bp, 11 predicted proteins | sample MedpolnodulmetaG_2_FD_177996 | JGI IMG/M metagenome (GOLD analysis project Ga0228711, IMG submission 177996) | Root nodule microbial communities from Medicago polymorpha collected in Santa Monica, California, United States - brown nodules | ecosystem: Host-associated > Plants > Roots > Nodule... | reverse complement strand
CCCAAGCTTTGGCTTTGGTAATTTATCTGGAGCAGAGTTCTTTGAGGCAAGTTTTTCTCTTATTTTAATGAATTCCTCAAACTTTATTTCAGAGATTCTATAACCTGAAGCAATTTGTGCTAAATCATTTGCTTCTTGGTTTTCAATCTGTGGCACATGTTGAATGTTTGCCCAGTTAAAATGTTTTAACAACGCCTTAGCAGTAACAAAATAGATGATTAAATTTTCTTTAACACATTTATATTCCTTCCTTAACTGCTTTACAACTAATTCAGAATCTCCTTTTATTTTGACATGTTTTGCCCTTGATCAAGTAAAATTTCAAGGCTTGCAATTAAGGCTTGATATTCGGCCTCATTGTTGGAACAAAGCTTATAAAGTCGAAACTTCAATTTAGTGGGAATATTTTCAGGTGATATAATTAAAATTCCCACTGTAGTGCCATTTTTATGGCTTGAACCGTCGAAATAAAGCATCCATGGTTGAACATCCACAAAATTCAATGATTCTTCAACTATAGAATGATCCACAATAAAATCAGCAACTATTTGACCCTTAACAGATATTAAAGACTGGTAAGTCAATTAATATTATGTAAGTGCCAAAGCTCATTTACCAACTCTACTGTGTAGTATTGGTTTCGATAGCATATGCTTGATTATGTGAAAATGAGAATAAACATAAACAGCAATAGGCTTTATATATTGCTTAAGTTTGATACAAGAGAAATACAAACAAAGGCACAATTTTTCACTTAGGTGATACCTTGTTTCAGCGTCATTTAAAACCCTACTAAGATAATAAATGGCTCCTTCTACGCCGTTTTCATCTTCCTGAGCTAACATGTTTCCTATAGTATTATATGAAGCAGCTATATACAGTTTCATTACTTTATCTCTAAGAGGAGGTAACAAAACAGGTGGGTTCATTAAATAAGCCTTGACCTCTTTAAAAACCTTTTGATGTTGTGGTTCCCACTCGAACACATCTTCTTTCTTCAATCGAAGTAATGGCGAAAAAGCTTCAGTTCTGCCACTTAGATTTGAAACAAATCTTCTAAGAAAATTGCTTTTCCCCAACAAAGATTGGAGTTCTTTCTTTGTCGAAAGCTTCTTTGTCTCCAAAATCGCTTTCGTTTTATTTTGATTGATTTCAATGCCTTTTTTGTGCACAACAAAACCTAAGAAATCACATGTACGAATACCAAAGGCACATTTCAATGGATTCATTTTTAATCCATATTTTCTCATCCTTTCGAATGATTGCTGAAGGTGATCTAAATGATCTCTTTCAGAAGAAGATTCGACAACAATGTCATCTATGTAAACCTGCATAAACTTTTCTATAAAGTCATGAAACATAGAATTCATTGCTCTTTGATAACAAGCACCATCATTTTTTAATCCAAAGGGCATCATTATCCATTCATAACAACCTAAAGCCCCTGGACATCTAAAAGAAGCCTTTGATACATCTTCTTCATAAATATAAATTTGATTATAGCCAGAATAACCATCTACATACTTAGATATTCATAACTTGCTGCTGAATCGACAAGCATTTCTGCCACTAGCATAGGATACTCAGCCTTAGGAGTACCTTGGTTTAAATCTCTAAAATCAATACAGACTCTAAGAGTCCCATTTTTCTTAACAACGGGAACTATATTAGCTAACCAATCTACATACCTTGCAGTTCTGATGAAGCCGCATTTATATTGTCTTTCGATTTCTTCTTTGATTTCAAGCTCGGAAGCGGTTTCCTTAGTGGAAACGTGGGGCAAGCAGTTTTCCAAGATGGAGGAAATGCTGATCATGGGGGGTTAAGGGTTCGCCAATTAGGTTTTTAGTATAAATAAGTGTTTCCAAGTCGGAAAATGGGTCGCAAATCATATACAGAATTCTACAACACTCAAACTACCGGCGTCTAGGGAAACGAGTTATACATAATGTATGTAAACTGATTTGTAGACCAACTTTATTTTAATGCATTGCATTTACCTTTTCCTTTATGTTTACGTGCTTAAAGCCCTTTATCTTTTCGTTTTTACTTCTTTTCGTCCAAACAATTCTAGTTACTTATTTTTGTAAGTTTGACGGTATAAAAGTAAGTTGCAATTTTTACCTGTTTGCAATAGAGCGAATTTACCTGTTTTGGTTGCAGAAAAGTAAGCAGCGGTTAGGATTCTTCGAATCCCCTATGTATATTAGTTGTTGGATAATACGTAATCTAAATGATGCATTTATTTATCTTTCGTGACTATAAAAGTGATAAGGCCGTTGGGAGTTTCCTAAATAGGTAGGGCACCACCTGACCCAATGGGTTTTAGCCACTAGGTACCTAATTAGGCCTTTCCCTCCGATTGCTAACTGCACATGCTGATCGCACAGTGATCCTTACATGTGGGGTCTTGCTAGTTCAAAGGTAATTGAAACATAAACTTAAATTGGATTTCCATTGTTTCCCAAGGGAATGAACGCTAAGGTTCCCCTTGGTCTGCCCATCTATGAATCTTAGGACACTCATAGCACACTCTCTCTAAGCTTACTTAGTAGTTCTACAAACGGGCAACCCTAATCTACGTCTACCTTACTAAGGGTTTCAAGAGAATGGTCTTACTAGGTTATAGTTTTAAGTCGGACATCTAGGTGTTTGTTTCCGTAATTACAAACCAGTTAATTCCTAGTTTCGGTAATGCACCACATGACCCAATGGGTTCTAGCCAATGGGTACCTACGTCTAGGGTCAACAATTCCTATGGTATCTTTGGGTACTTAATAATCACTTACTTCCTAGACAGATAGTTATAAGTAAAGGGATATAAATATCAAGATATAAGCATCCGGTTAGTGATTGCAATATTAGGTCCTGTCACATCCTAAGTACCTAATCTATGGTTGCACCTCTCACAGAAATAAAGACTATAACCTAATAAAACTCTATAATGGGCAAAAGCATAAATAAATAAATAAATAAATAAATGATAAATTAAATTAAATAAATATTCAACAAAAATATACAGAGGTTCATCTTAGAACTCTAACCTAAAAAGATTTAGTTACACATTGTAACTATAAACAAAATACTAAAGATAAAAACATACCCTAGAAAATCAAGGAGAAGATAGAAACTCTCCGGAAGCTCCAAAGTTGCCATCCTCTTGAACAACTCCAATTCTGAACGAGAAATTCTGAATGATGAAGGCTGGTATTTATAGTGAGAGTTTCTACTGGGTTTGGGCTAAAAGTGCGGGCTTTACTCAAAATGGAAGCAGGAAAAGACAGTTGCGCCCAAACTTTTTGCATGCACGGGGCGCATGACAGATGCACGGAGCACATAGTTGATGTAGTATAAAAAGTAAGTATTTTGTGTATCGTCTCCACAGGGACTAACGCGATATTCAAGCGGTTCAACAATCATTATCGTTCTAAACTTATAGTTCAAATGATTGGTTGATTAAAGACTAATCTAAATTGGAATATAGCAATAAAATTGAGACGAGGTCGGCCAATTCACGCATGGGGTTAGAGTCGTTGACCAAGCATTAAATAATGCACTCTTATGATTACCTAAATGGATTCTAGCTTTACTCGATATTATCACATATCGCTCAACATCATCATTCGTGTCCAAATGATGTCGTGATTTCTAATGGATCATTTAAATGTCGATTCCCCAAACTATTAAACAATCCAACAGCCGATTGCATCGTTGTATTGTCGATTTCCCAAACTATTAAACGATACAAAAACTTTGAGTTCCAATATTCAAAGTGATTATCAAAACCTAAATTCCATGTCTAGAATGAAAGTTTTGCTAGATTATTATTCTAACCCTAGATTCAAAAGCATCTTTCAACATCATTTCAAATCAAAGATATAACATTAAACACAAGTATCTCTAACTTAAGTTTCAAAAAGAGTACATATTAACTTGATCAAGTATCTCTAACCCCCAAAGGATAGATTTAGCTACTTACTTTCATAGTAGCCTTGCAAAAATGGAAGAAAAGATGAAGATTCATGACAAGATTCATGATGTCTCAACAAATCTTGGAAAGAATACACTTCTAACACTCTTGCTTCATGTTTCTCTCTCTAGAAACGCCCTCTCTCTCTCTCTCTAAAAATCGGAAAAATATCAAAAAGAATGAAGAAGAATGTCTGAAAAATGAGAGAAAAGCTATTTATTTTGCAGAATCTGTCCCGTTCGCTTAAGCGAACGGGAGGTCACTTAAGCGAACGACTGGAAAATCTTATACTGGCCATTGAGAAGCTGTCACGTAGCCTTATCCTGTTGCGCTCGCTTAAGTGAACAGTAAATGAGATGACCTTGTGCTCTCTAGAACTTGTTCGCTTAAGCGAACGGAAGGTTGCTTAAGCGAGCTGACTTTGCATTTTGATTGATTTCTTGGTCCTTACTTGTATTTTCCTGCACAAAAAGGGTATAGTAAGGCACATAAAGCATATATGACATATTTGCATAAAATTAGAGCTTTTCCATCGATAATCTTGCAAAACAAGTCACTGAAATGCCTAAACTAACACATGAAATATATCACTTTTAAGCACTTAACAAACTCTCCCCAACTTAGTTCATTGTTGTCCTCAAACAAAAGATTCAAAAAGGAAAATATACAAGGATTCTGACAAAATTTTTAGCACAGTGCAAAATAGTTCAAAGTTTAAAAACTTCTCAGATGCATGATTTAAATGTAAATGCGCGGGCAAGTATGAGATCTTCCACTAATCTAAGCACAAACTATGAATGTGAAACAAGTTCTAAGCACATAATTTACATCACAAAGTTTAAAACACAAACATGATTATTTATGAACCACACCTAACACACTTCTTTGCAAGTAGATGAGACAAAGCAATAACAATGAGTGAGGGTAATGAACACACATCCAACAATCATGCTAACATCCTGATTTAGTTAGGTGTCCATCCAAATATCATCTCAAAAAGCATAAAAAAACATGGATCAAAAGGTCTTTTTAAGGTTATAAACACATTGTCCGTGGTTATGCCTAAGACAGAAAAAGAGTACAAACATACAACTGAAGATGAGAGCTGATTGGAATGAGAAGAAAAAAAAAAAAGGGGGAAAGGTTTGCGCCTAAAGAAATTTGGGAATGAAAAATAGGGATAAAGTTGTAATTTTATTATTATTGTATTCCATTCCGTCACATACCTCCCAAATTGGGTGGAATGGAAAATTGGTTAAATGAGTGGTATTGGATGGAATGGGTTCCATCACACTCCATTCCATTCCATTAATTTTTTTACAAAACCAAACAATGGAATGTGGCTTTGTATTACATGGAATTACCACAACGTAATTTACTAGTATAGAAAGTGCACTTCGCGGAGGCGAACCCATACATTTCAATATTAGTCTTGAAGGGTGTTATACTTTGAAAAGCATTTAACTTAATATTCAATTTGAAGGATTTAAATTAATTTGATCTCAGTGACATCTCTATCTCATACACGCGTCTCTAGAGATGAATAACATTCATGCTCATAGATAGCAAGTATATAAAACATTTAAAAGATACATGCTAACAACGAAAAAAACGAATCTATAACAACCATTGGATGTGCTTCTGATTGCAATTTAGTTTAACTTTTATTTATTTTAAAATTATAACACCACTCTCCCCCATGTTTTGTATGCCAGCTGTACGTTGATCTCTTCACACAGAGTAGCAGTCCTCTTTCAAAATTAACCAAAACGTGAACCTCTCACTTTGCAAATCGTATATTTGCTTATGAAACATAATCCCGTACATAACTCAATTCATATTTCAAAAAAAAAAAAAAATCAAACACGAGATTAAACACCTTTAACCACAGAAATATTATGTATCATCATATAATCATCAATCTGCACATCAAATAGATTTGAATATAATGATTCAATCAAAACCAAAAGCTCTGATACCATTGAAGGGATTTTAAGAGGGATTTTTTAAAATTTTAATCTTCTTCGCACAAATCCCATTGATAACGGATCTTGATTAAATCATTAATCACAAATCAAACAGAACACATACTTAAACAGTTTTAGGATTATATATTTACCTCTTGTAGAGAAGAACCTTTGTAGCAAAATTGTTTCTGATCACGAGCAAAGCAATGTAGCGTCGCCTCTACTCAGTCCACACGAACAGAACTTCTCCGATGACCAGTGCTAGCCAATTCGAATAGAGATTCAGAGAGAATAGAGTTTAGAGAGCGATAGATAGGTTTCTAACTTTTAGAATTAGGTTAAGCGTTTCAACAACTCAAAAAGTTTCAGCACAAAGTTCTATTTATAGAACCACTTGTGTGCTAAAAAAGCCAAGCACTTAAGAACATCATTCCTTACGGTGCACTATATTTCCCTTAAACACATCATACCTTACGGTGGACCGCGTTCTCTATTTTCATAAATTAAATAATAAGTCATACTTAATTATTTAATTACTAATAAGTCCTACTTATTATTTTATAAATAAGTCTTACTTATTTATTTCTCTCATATGTCTGTCCTCTGTGTGTGAACCTATAAGTTCCCGTAATGTTGGCAATAATATTAAATCACATATTTAATATTTCAAATAGTGAGCGATATCTATCAACACATCACTACTACCCAAGTGACGAGAATGTCATGTGATATGACGAAACCTTTATGTGATAATGATCATATGTATAATTATCATTTTTCCCTCATGTCTACATTGAACACAATGCATAGTATGCCACCCTTGTCCTGTTCAATATTGGGCCTGTAGATATTTCTCCTGTTATGTAAGAGGAGCAAATTCCATCTAGGTCACTCATGTCCCTCAACATGATTCGCGGAGTACCCACCAACCAACTTTATAGTCATCTTGTTACAGACAACGTTTGAATGGAGATAAAGCACTAACTCCAACATCTAGTGTACATAGTGGTTTCAGTTTGAAAGATGGAATAAACCATTATCACTATGAGAATATCTTATGACACTTTTCATAACTTTTACTATGTAGTATTCTCATGGTGGGTCAATCCAATATAAATATTACTCATAATATTTATATCTATGTGAAGACTTGATAACTCTTTATCCATGATCTGTGAGATGTGATCATCAGTTTATCCACATAATAGTCTCCATGCTTTAATGATATCCGACTTCACAGTAAAGTTTTACTACAAATACTTTAAGAATAATGTCATTATGTTTAATGGGGTCACACAATTAAGTTATACTTAATGTTCCATTAAACGGATTAACTATTCTAGGGACTTTATTATTTTGAAACAAAACAAAATTAACAAAGAAATGTCTTGTTATTATATATTCACAATATATATTTATATCAATATCATTATACCGAGCCAAACTCAATTAATATAGATTGGGTATTAGGGCTTACTCCAACAACTACACCACCTTTATAGATACATACCAAAACGACGTGTGGCGCAGGGCAAGGTAGAACCTTCCACGACGACTTAGTAACCACCTCGTATATCAACAGAGCGCCTACATGCCTCACCACCTTAAAGCATAACCAAGCTTTGTATAGCTACCAAGTCGTTCCTATTTACAAAGACCTCATTCAAATTGGATAGGCGAATCCGCCTATCTCGAGTCTAATTATACTAAACAAAATATCATATTTGCACTTAGTCGTTACTACTTACAAGGGGCTCACTCGAATAAGTTAAGAGCTTCCATCCTATCGCAGATATGGTTACCCTAAAATGACTAGATTTCCTATAACCATTTATGCCAAATCGTATGAGAACATATAGCAATGACCAGGGAGCTTTTAACCAGACCAATCCAAATAAATGGGGTCCCTCACCCCTATGTACGATCACCTAATAACTTAACCACCTTACTCTATTTATGTGGGCTAGTTTATATACTTTAGAAAAAACATAATCACCTTACTGTTATACTCCTTGCTACCTCCTATCATCCATACTTATTTGGGTGTTGGAGTGTCTTTTGCAGACATACCCCCACCCAGTTAGAGAAGGACCGTACGTCCAACCATGGTGGTTCCAAGCACTGACGAAGAAGGAACACCCCTACTAAGGATGTACACCCCATTCATTCATACACAAACATCACCAAATAAACTTTCGCTCATAACAACATACCATAATAACATAGCAACAAATAAGCAACAATAAAAGTACATCATGCATAACCACAACACAACAAAAATTGTAGACAAGTACTCAAATGTCCCGATGTCAGAGTTAAACTATTAACACCATCATTTGGTTCAACGAGGCATGCCATGATCTTACAAACACTTCTTTGACAATTTAAACTTGCTAAAATGTCATATTTATATCAGACCAATTTTGTGTCTAACTCGATCAATCCTTTGGTTTTGCAGCAATGAATAAAATGTCATTGTCTATTCATCACCATCATCATCATTGTTGATTGATGGATAAAAATATTTGTCCTAGTTTCATTGTAGTCAATAAGATTGTTGATGGTGCTTTGTAAATTAAGAAGTGTGATATTGTTAAATAACCTAAAATCTTTTGGACGTTCACCATTAAAGCATAATAAATTAGAATCGACTACATGATGGTAAAATTTAAAGAATAATAAACACATAAGAATTATGAAACCTGGAGAACTAAAGACATGTACTTATATAAGTGTTTGTGTAATATCAAACATAGTAATTGTCGGTGCAATCGTAGTCTTCACATCTTTTTCTGTAATAAACATACTTCTTAACTTATATTAACTTTATTAGGACTTCCAATTTTGTTTTAGGGTCTTTAAAACTTGATTAGTACTTGCTTTGAATATTATAAACCTGGTCGATAGAAGTCCAATTGTCCTTGTTTCGATCTTGCAACAAGTTTAATTTTTGTCTCGGTGCAAGGTGGTACTTTGTCATTTCATGCGCGTGTTTTGACTCTTCTTCATTTAAATGTCCCATGAATGTATGACACGACAATGCATTAGTTAAGTCATGGTTGTGCATTCCACATCTCACTTTAACTCATTATCCAATCCCATCCTTCACCAGTTTTTCTATAAGGTTAAGCAAAAAACACCACTTTTTAGTGACAATTAATCTTTTATCCGACTTCTGTTTTCTACTCCTTTCATAACCCAATTATAATTTTATCTTCCTTCCTTTTCGTCCCATCTTAATACCTGATCTAGTAATGATAGGAACGATTATATTTTACATCCCAACCTCTCTAGACTATGTCAGAAGAGCTTCTTGCGTATCAAACTTCCGATCTCTTGTAAACACGCATATCAAATCTTCACATAATTTTTTATTTTATTTGCATGTTTGGGTATTTTGAAACTTTTGATTTGAATATTCAAAATAGGATTGTTTTGTTTTGTGAAACCTTCAAATTTATTTTACAAAGTTGATTTTCAAAATACCAAACATCCGTTAAATTTTTTACACTTAATTTTCCCCCAAATTCTTCATACCAGGAGGAGGGTTAAGTCATTTTTTAGAATATGAGGTGTTTGGGGGTTATGAAGTCAAATTGTCCAGAAATGTCGGTGTAGTTAGCAAATTTCCCCTCTTGAATTTTCTGAGAAAAAAGAGAGGCCCATTAGCCCAATACATTTTTGCACTAAATATCTTGTCATCATCATCTAAAAAAAATAAAACAAAACCCCATTTGAAATTCCTTTATCCGCTTGCTTCTTTGTTCCTCTGTACTGAAAATGGCGCTCACTGCTTCACTCGGACACTCTGCATTTCTCAAACTCTCTACTTCCTTTTATGGCGACACATCACCTTCTTCTTCAATTTCTACTACATTTCCCGGTTTGTTAATTCTGGTTTTCAAATTGTTTTAATTTTTGAAGTATAGAGAAATAAATAAAAGGAGTACAACGGTGGTTTATGTGATGGTTTTCTATTTTAATTATTATTATAGGAAACCAATCATTTTCAAGAAAAAAATTTGTGGTTTTTGCTCGGAAGATGTCAGGATTGGAGGAGGCCAGAAGAATCAAGAGGTATCCAATAATAACCCTATTGTTTTTTTACTGTTCTAGTGGACTAAGTTTTAAATTTTAGTATAAATTCGATTTGGCACAACACCAGACACTATAAAATACTCCCTCCGGTCTCAAATGTAACAAAACTTTTCACTTTTTAGATTCATTCAATAAATGATGTATGTGATCCTTGTTATAGACCACATACATCATTTATTGAATGAACTTAAAAAGTAAAAAGTTTCTTACATTTGAGACCGGAGGGAGTAGCTGTTATAGTAGACCTATAACGCGTAGTGGAATTTTAACAATCCGCTATTTTCTGCTATCGACGATTGACAACTTTATCGTTGATTAACCCATCCCGTCGATCACGTTTGTAATTATACTCTGATAGATCTCTTTTCTGAGTTCTCAATTCAATTTAGATATATGTACTTGCAGGCAGCCTTTAATTCAAGTAGGGTATACTACTTATCTTTCTTCTTTTACCAATACTTATCCATGTTGTAAATCTCAGATTGGAGAATCAAACATTGTTGGTTACAATATTAGGTCATTAGTAGATGAAAAAGTACCAATATACCCTCAACAAAATAAAACAAAAATAACAAATTAGGGTTTTGTAAGAATTTCCCCTCCAAAATTGCAATAGCGGCCATCAAACCACTATGGTAGCTGGAATGCACTGCTGTGGTGCCGCTTTTCAACTTCTAATAGTCCCGCTATTGACGCTACTCTGAATGACGCTTTGCGGGCCTGAGGAGTAGCAGTGGAGGGTCGCACCGCCACGGTACACCGCTATAGCGTGCTATTGACAAAGATAGATAAATATTTAATCGAGATATCTCAGTGTTATACGTATTTTCCACATTTCTTTTCTCCTAATGTGCTTTGCATCTTTTTGGTGCCTTATTATCATTTAGATCTTGGTATGTAAGTGATTGATATAATAATTTATTTATCCCTTTCTCATATATTTTCTTTCCTAAATAATTTCAATACTTTCTTCAGAAAGTAAATACTCAACTAGCTTCTTCACTCTTTAATTTGCTTTCTATCGTCCAAATAAAGTTTATTTTATTTAGAAGTAAAAAAGATGGATTCACATTTTGTTCAGATTCTTACTCATTGTTTGCTCATCTGAAGAGAACGTGAACTTCAGGTTGTGAAGAAGGATAGAAAAGGGCCTCCATTAAGGCGTGGAAAAGTATCGCCGCGTCTACCTGTCCCTGATGATATACTAAAGCCTCCTTATGTAGGCTCAGATATACTTCCAGAAATGGGAACTGAATATCAAATTCATGATTCTGAAGGTATAGCTAAAATGAGGGCTGCAGGTGAGCTTGCAGCACGTGTCTTGAACTTTGCAGGAACTTTGGTTAGGGTAAGTTTTCCTCCTTCTAGCATATACTTCGGGCGTGTTTGGCCTAGCTTACGTTGTGCTTCTCTTAATAAATTTTTTGCTTCATAATTTTTTATTTTATTCATTAAATATTTCATTTATTTTTAATGAGATTTATTTCTTTACATAAATATACTTTACACGGTCATTTATAATATGATGTTACCATAGAAAATGATCTAAATATACCAAACAACTTTTACTTTATTTATAGAAGTCTTATTTTTAGCTTTAGCTTTATTATAGCTTTTGAGAATCTTCGTAACCACATGGAGCTTCCATAGACTTGACTTTTAAACTCATAAGAGTTTATTTAATATGTAAACTAATACTAAAACATCCTATTAATGACATACATACATTATGTAACGCCATTAACAAAATAATAACTCAGCATTCTAACTCTAGTAAAGCTAAGTTTGAAATTGAAATATAAAGCAACAATCTCAATAACAACAGTGCTGGGAAGGGTGTGAAACAGAGTACGAAATTGATTTGAAGTCATATTAAGTTGTGAAACTGGATGAATATAATTGTAAAGGAAGTTTCGTATTAAACGGTGTAACTGCAAGAATAACAAGAAAAGAATAAAGTCACATGCACAAAATAAAATGTTAAATGGAAAAATTGAAAACCAATAGTGATTAGAGATTCAGATTTAAATTGTGTTGCTTTGTGCAGCAGCAAGTTTTATATTAGCAGGTCAAAATGAAAAGGGATTTGTTGCGTTGCTTGCACAACACCTTACTCTACTCACTGTTGGAGATTTGCTGGTCGAAGGTTTCTGGAAAAGGAGAGGTTTTTCTTAAAGGGAACTTGGATAAGTGTCGAAGAGTCTCAGAGGTTTTGCTCAAAGGTCTTTACTTCAGTCAAGCTTCGAACATAAACACAATAACTCACGAAACAAACAAAAGAAACATGCTTAGAACTTTAGAAGTTGTCGTTTTAGGTCTTTTTCTTACCATAGTACTCACTAACTTGTGGGTCTTAGCAAGTTTACCCAAATTTATCTGACGCTACGTATGTGTGTTAACTAGATTTGTATGCGAGTTAACTAGTATATTCTACCTAGACTCGTAAACTCAGACTAGTCTACAAGTTAACTAGAAAGTTTGACATCCGTAACATGCTTTTACCCTAGTTTGGGGTTTCGAGGGAGGTGTTAAAACTTTGAACTCCTATTACCAGTTGGATGCATTGGTTTCCTTACATAGTCATGCTTAAATGTAAACAAGATGAAACAAAAAAATGAAACATGTTATGTTGTCAATAGCAGCCTAGGGAGTGCAAAACATGCCGATACAGAACAGTGGCATGCCACCCCTTCATGCATCGATGCTGCACAAGATGGAGTTACAGCCATGTTTGCACCTACAAATTGCGTCGTATTTCCTGATTGGTTTATCACTACAAGAGCACGTATGATTTTAGGGGTTGAAAACCCTATAATCCTCATTTCGTAATTGGTTTACCGCAACAGGAGCGCGCATGATTTTCGGGGTTGAAAACCCTAAAATTCCCTTATAAGTGAACGGTTACATGGGTATTTTAGGGTTTTTGTGCACAAAAAAAAGCCCTATTACCCTCTTCTTTTCTGCAACCAACACCCGTTCTCTCTTCTTTTCATTTATCCCCTCTCTCTCTCACTCACTTTTCCATATGATGTGCCATCCGCGGCCGCTATTCTAGCCCTTTGCCAACCTGTATCCCAACGTTTTTCTTCACATTCCAAAAACCATGAACTCATACTCTCTCTCAAATAGGGGCCATCTCACGCACTACGCAATCTCAGTTTTTGCGTCGGCTTGATCACTCCTTAAACTAGGATTGACTATATAGGAAACATGTTCAGAAGTTGTCATTTTAGGGCTTTTTCCTACCATTAGATTCGCTAAATTGAAATTTTATGAGAGTTTGGCCAAGTTTAATTGATTCTTCTCATGAGAGTTAAATATATTTTGTAAGCAAGTTAATTAGATTTTGCTTGCTGGACACTTAAGCTCGGATGAATGTAGGAGTCAACTAACAGGTTTGACAACCATAACATGCTTTTATTTGAGTATGGGGTTTTGAGAGGTGTTAGGTGTGAAAATTTTGAACTCCTATTACTTGTATGATACATTGATTTTCTTACGTAGACCACAGACAACATCAACAAAGTTTGTAATGTATGAGCATTTTTTTACTGTGAATGGTTAAGAACATAAAATCGATAATATTTGAAGCTTAATGTCCGTAACCTTGATTATATGTTATTTGATTATCCAAATGCTAAACTTTACGTTTGTTTTGGAATGATAACTTACTTGGCACCACTTTCTTGTCTGACTGGACCTTGGTTTATATTGCCAGCCTTCTGTAACAACTAATGAAATTGATAAAGCAGTGCACCAGATGATAATCGATGCTGGTGCTTATCCCTCACCCCTTGGTTATGGTGGATTTCCGAAAAGTGTATGCACATCAGTTAATGAGTGCATGTGCCATGGGATACCTGATTCTCGGCAGTTACAGGTTTTATTAGCTTTGTTTTTCAATTTTTTTATCCTTGTAAATGCATATAACTCATAATTGTTTACAATTATATGTATCTTTTGCAGAATGGTGATATTATCAACATTGATGTGACAGTCTACCTGAATGTATGCTTCTCAACTCTTATCTATATTTTTAGTTGAAATTGATCCAACATTTTTTTCCAACTTGGATACAAATTACAGCAATATTTTGGTTGAATCTGAATATTTTCCACTGATTATTCACAAGGGATTTACTAGTATATATACAACAAACATGTTCCCATAATATCAGAATCAAATCAATAAGCCTAGGTTACCCCATAATATCATTATCCCAGCCATACTTTCATACCTAAACTTCACCCTCATTGACACCTTAACCAGTGGTCTCCTGTTAGTTCGTTAGTATAGTTACTTAGAATTAGTTGATGAAACTGTCGAAGATGTAGGACCGTGATATACATGAGCGGAATGGATGAGTAGGATGTAATTAAGAGAGGTTTTCCCTTTATCTTTGTAATACAATGCCATGTTCCCATCAGTCTGTTTATGTGCAAGGAAACGAACATAAGTTTGCTTTTAGTCTGCTGAAACACCACCTGGTTAGTAGGGGAATGAAAATTCATTAGCATGTTTCTCTCAAACATTATTTGGTTATCTGTTATCAATGGATATAATTACTAATGATTTCTCTCATGCATATTATATTTGACTGGGAATTTTATGATACTCCATGATAGTTATTATTTGAGAAATGATATTTGTACAACCACTTTTTGACAACTTTTGAAACAACTCTCTCTCTCTCTCTCATACTCACATGTGTTTTTATTCTTTCTCTTCTTCTTTCTCTCCCCATTGTTTTTGTCCAATCACAAGAGGAGAAAAGTGGTTGTCACCAAGCTAGTTGCCAATATTCTGTGCTTTATGACATTTAGTGGTTTAATCATTAATGTTGAGGATCGATCAAGTAACAAGGTTGCCTTCTATATTCACTTTGTTAGGGATATCATGGAGACACGTCAAAGACTTTTTTTTGTGGGGATGTCAGTGATGCAATGAAAAACCTTGTTAAGGTAAAAAATAGTCTGCTTATATGATACATTTGAAGAAAAAGAAACTTCACTGCAATTTTTTGTTTTCTTTGTACTACAAGGTGTACTTCATTGATGACACATTACTTTATATATTTGTATTTTTTCCCATACACGAAATTCAATTCCTCAGTAAGCAATGCCATTTGTGCAATTACATGGAACATTCATTAGTCTTGAGGATATTGTTTATCTGTTGGTAGGTAACTGAAGAGTGCTTGGAGAAAGGAATAGCCGTTTGCAAAGATGGTACTCCTTTTAAGAAAATTGGAAAAAGAATCAGGTATAATTTTGTTCTATCACACTAATTAAAACCTTTATGTTTGTAAATTTAGTATTGCCAGCATCAATACTGCATTGCATGTGAGTTTTGGTTCCCTTCAATTTGGAATAACAAGCTATTCTTCCAACAATTAAATGAAATGAAGATTTAAATGTCCACGCTCTATCAATATTTAGTAACCAACTTTGAGATTTCCAAACGGTCATTTTTTGTTGTATTTGGTATCAGAGCCTATTGATCCGGACCATGCACCAAGTGAGTAGTGCTGGGTGTTTATCGGGAAAAACCCTAGTCCCACAATAGATAAAGATAAGGCCTGAAATGAGTTTATAACTAGTGGCACTCCTCACTTTACAAGCCAGTTCTGCAAAGTTGAGTTCGACCCAACCCAAATTCTAGGAGTATTCAAACAAGGTTGAGTTTATTGTGTAAAATTATGGGATAACGACGCTTTTGGTCCCTGGAATACGAGCGAAATTTGTTTTAGTCCTAATTATTTGTTTTAGATTCTGTTCCTGATATTTTAGATTCCTCCATTTTTGTCCTTGACGTCATATCCCTATCAGGAAAATGTGTAGTAGAAAATGGAGGCCATGTGGCATTAGTTGGAAGCCCTGTCATGTGAGATGTTGGTGCACATGGTACTGAGTCACTATATCAGCATCCAATGTGTCACTCCACATGGTAGAGACAAAACAAAACGCAAAATAAAAATAAAAATTATAGGAACGGAAAGCGAAAAAAAATGTTATTTCAGTTTCCAATTTCTACTACATGTGTAATTGTATCATCACTCTAAAATAATGGATTTCATGCCTATTTTTCAGTTTCCAATTTCTACTACATGCATAATTTTTCTATAGTAAAATGTTTTCTTAAGTTGCAATCTTATCTTTATTGCCAATGATTATCGCAAAACATCTCTTCACCGTAAACCTCATGGATACACCTTTTCTCATAAGTCATCCATAACAAATTTTTCACAAAATCACTGAGCACATTCAATTTAAAAATTCAGAAAAGTAGACCTATATAACTTGTTTGTTATACCAATACCTTGAGATATTATATCTAGGTATTTGTGTTTTGCAAGACTCTGTAGATATATTGTTATCTGTTAGGAACTTGATAATTTTAATTTGCATGTATGTTTCATGTGTCTCGGGCTATGTAGTCACTCGCAGATGGGGTAGCGTAGCGGCTGATCCCCAAAACACTACAGCAATTTAGCGATATGGCCACTACATTGAAGTCTAGGAAAAGAATACAAGCATTGTGCATATGAAGACTAAAACATAGAACAATGCACAAAATTAAACTCATAGTATAAGTCAGACAGCAAATAAGTTCTAGCCTCCAAGGCTCAAAATAACACATCTAATATTCAAACAGAATATGAAGTAAAACAGGAAACAAATTCCAGCCTCCAAGGCTGAAATAAAACATCCAAGCATTTAAATAAATCCAAGTGATTCGTTAAATGGTATCACTATCATAATCATCATGTTAAAGCTATATTGGGTTGTTGTTGTTCAAAGATGTTGATTGTGTTGTTTGAGACTGGGGATGCCATAATAGAGGGGAAGGGGAGGGTTTGCGCTGAAACAGAAAAACAGGGGAAATGAATGATGGCAGAAAAGGAACTCGCTGAGAAGAAAGAGGTCTAGTAGAGAATGGAACTCACGGATAAGAAAGAGCTCACGCTGAGAAGAAATGCTTTATTTATTTTTTGGATTGTTAGAAGAAAGGTTTTTAGAGAAGAAAAACAGAGGTCCTGCGATGTTGGAGAAGAAAGAAAGGTGCTGAGATCTTTTTATTTATTATTATACTTTTATATTATAATAAAAATTACCCTGCTGAAAAGGACAAAAAAAAAGGTTAAAAGACCAAAAAGCATTTGAAATAACCCTAAACAGTTAAAAACCGAGAGTGTTTTCGACTTTTTGTTACTAAATAACTGGTGCTACGGTCGCAACCCTAATCTGCACCACAATACTGTTTTGTGTAGTGCTCCACCACCACAACGTGACGCACAGATGGGGTGACTACAGAGGTCTCGGGTTTCTATGCGATCTTAACTTTGTCGCACTGTCTGGTCTTCCTCCACCATTTGTGATTACCTAATTCTCGAAACCTTAATCTCAATCAGTTGTGCCTAATTCTCATTTCACATGCCCCCCATATATATTTTATAGTGATGATACTCTTATGTATGGAGTTGTTGAAATTGGAAACTAAAAATAAAGTAATGTATATATTTTTGTTTGCTTTTGGTTCCATGTAAATATGTTCATTTTAATTTATTGTCCCTGCCCCATGGCGTGCTGAGGTTTTTGCAGGGAATCGAAGGAAAAACCCACCCTCGATATTCCTCATGGGTCATGCCTAGCCAACACACAGCCACCTTAAATAAACAGTTAAACACTGGCCTGTTGTACTTTTCTTGGACAGTTACACTAGCCAGTTATTGTGGACAGTTGACACAGTTTTCTTCCTACGACATTGCAATTCTGTACTTTAATTTTGAGTTATAGTGGTTGCTTATGCATCTTCCTTTTATAAGTTTGTATAATTGATCTTTTTTCTTTTTTTGTATTAATTGATGATGAGATCTACAATTGATGGCTTCATACAGATATTGAAGTGTTTTCTTTTGTAATATTATGTCAGTGAGCATGCCGAAAAGTATGGGTACGGTGTAGTGGAGCGTTTTGTTGGGCATGGTGTTGGAACAGTGTTTCACTCTGAGCCATATATTTACCATCATCGTGAGTTACCTCTCATCTTGTAGAATTCATTCATGCTATTGCTATTTCTATCTTAAGATCCAAAGTAACAAACCTGTTAAACTGCACATATCTTGGTTTGCGTATGATTAGATGCTAACAATGATTACCTAACTTGATTATTTATGCGTTATTTACCAGTAACCAAAGTTGCTCGCTAATCCTTAATTTGTGCTTTCAAATTCGAAGATCTTTTCAGCTTTTGTTTATTATGACAGTTTAAGATCATAATTTGTAACTAATAGTTTTGATTTCTATTTTTTCTCTAATTCATGCTATTTATTTCATCCTAAGTAGCACAATTCAATAATTTTTTCCCAACATACTTCTAACTTTTCATCATTGCTTGATAGGCAATGACGAAGGAGGTTGCATGGTTGAAGGTCAAACATTTACAATTGGTAAGTGGATTGTAGATTTTTACCAAATATTCGAGGTGATGATTGCTACCATTTCTTTGCCATACTACTTCACTTTTGGTGTGTCTAGAGCATTTAGAGTTGTTTATGAGGGATGAGCCTCCCATAATCTATATATTGTTTCAATTTGACTCCTCATTTTTTAAAAGTATTCAAGGATACACGTGGTAAGTTTCTGTTCATATTGGCTTGAATGAAACGATAGCATATCACAAAACCAAATGGATTTTCAAAGTTAGTCTATGAGTAGGCACATTTAAATTAATTTCCAGTCATTTAGGATATTGTATGTTCATGCTTGTCGATTTCTCTGTGTTGGTCAAGCTGGTGGTTCAGTCTTGAAATTGAATGGTGATCCTGTGAAATTCTGAACTGCAGAGCCTATTCTTTCAATGGGAAGCACTGATTGCATTACATGGCCAGATAACTGGACAACAGTTACAACTGATGGCAGTCCGGCCGCACAGTTTGAGCATACCATTCTGATAACAAGAACTGGAGCTGAAATTTTGACTACATGTTGATGTGGTAATTTAATTTAATATTTCTGTAAATCATCATGATCATATCAAATCTAAGCAGTGTTTGTAACTTTGTATCTAAAGTTGTTTAATGTCTGCCTTCAGTTTCCTTCTGGAGGATTTTGCACAGGTAAGCACATCATTCTCTTGTGCATTCATTCAAAGTACAATTTCTCAGCAAATATGAAGTTCTTGCTACATATCTAGTGAAAACTCTTGAGAGACCAGCTGAGATGACTATCTGGAGGCTGGATTAGTAGGGGCCTACTTGTTTGTGCATTTATCAAGAAAAATAACTTAGTTAAAGGATGTATTTTTAAAATTATATTATATCTTTTGGAAATGGGTAAAAAATAGCAAAAATGTTCATAGAAAAATTCTAAAAAGAAAGTTGTATTGTAGAATCGTTTTTGGTGGGATTTGATTCTTCTTAGCTAGTAATTTATGTTAGATAGTAACGTAAGACACATCAACCATTGTTAGATTAACACTGGAGATCCCATGTTGACAGATTTATTATTTAGTACACATGTGCATGTAATACTAATAATTGATTTTTAATAATGGTTAATTCTTTACTGTTAAAATTGACTTTATTTTAGAATAGTCAAATTCAATTTTTTAATCTTATGCACACAGGGTTAAGCTTGGTTTGTTACTACCAACTCTTTGTTGTGAAGAGTTGCACTCCAAAAGGGTAGTAGAGGGAGATATGCCATAAATACTTAATAAATTTGAGCTAAATGACTTTCAAAGGCTTGGTATTGCTCCTCCTTTCTAGATCTCAGGTTTCATGTGTTGGGTCAACTCATAAATTTTTGCTCTGACTTCAATTGGCCGTCTTGGAAGTGGTCGGTGAGATTGATTTTTAAATTAGTCAATCATTGAGTTGGATGATGAAGTCAGTTTGAAAGAAATGTCGAAAGAATCTTGAGTAAATATTTTTCAAACAATATAAATTAGTTTCTGAAAAATTCATGTGTAAGTGAGAATCTGATGTTAATCCAAACTAAGCCATGTTGGATATTTGAATATGCTGTTCTCTGAAATAATGAAAACGATATTTATATAATTCAATATCAGACTAAAACTCCGTTAAAATAAAAGTACTTTTGGTAGCTTATCACATGAGTTCTATAGGAAGTACTTTTGTCAAAAAAGGAAGTTGTATTTCTTGTTTAAGTTCTACAATGACAAAAATTTTAATGACAACTAAGTAATTTGACATTTTTTTTCTTTATTAACAAGGAGACAAAAAAGAATAAGTGCCGTGAATGAAATACTCAATTATAAAATATAGCATAGCAGCCTATTAGAACAATGAAGTTTTGTTAAACAATTGAAGCCTCGTCATAATTTCATTATAAATTAAATTGACTAGCTTATGCAACCACATGTGCATTAGTCTCCTAAACCTTTTAACTAAACTAGAAGGAAACAGTGCATGTAGATTCCATATTATTATTCTGACACACGAGGACGGAGAGGAAAGGAACTTTGGCAAGAAAAATAATTGAAAATGTGGAAGTAAAGTAGTGCCCATGTGGGGTCAACACATCACTACCTGTCCTTATTTTAGAGCCTCACCGTCCACTAATTTGAGTGCGTGTCTTTGGTTCTAATGTGAAGAATTGATTTCGATAGAATTGGAATTGATTTTAATTAAAAGTAATTCGGATCAAAAGTGATTTTTGTTTGAGTATATTCATGTAAAAGCTAGTCGAACTTTAAATTTACGTGTGAAAATCAACTCTAAAATCAAAAGCTACAAATATTAGCTTCAAGTAAAATCAATTTTAAAGGCAGAATCAATTATAGTTGATAACAACTAAACATATCAGAATTAATTCTACACGTCTAAAATCAATTATAGTCCCTCTTAAAGTATAGAGAGTTTTCCTTTCCTTTGCTTTGTTGGATTGAAATTGGACGGTGTAGATTCTATGTGTACAATGTGAATTTAAAATACATAATTGAAATGGGAATGATCTTATTTTAATCATTCAACCAAACGACCTACAACGGTGTGGAAAACATTATTGTATGGAATTGTGATCCCCACTTACATTTCACACATTGTATTTTATAATGTGTCAAAAATACTAACTCACGTGTCAAAAATACTAACTCACGTGTCAAAAAAACCCAAATATTTTTTGCAACATTTTCCATTTATAAAACTCCCTCTAACAACCCATTTTTTTTACCAGTTTCTTCATTCATCATCACTTTCAATGGCATCCATGAGTTCTCTGAAAATGATTTCTTCCCTCAACCTTTCTACCACTCCTCTTCAAACTCAAAACCAAGTAGTTTCTTCTAGTATCTCTCCCTCCTTCCCAAGTAGAAGAAATTTTAACACTTCAACCACCAAGCAAGTTTCTACAACCAAAAGAAGTTCTAAGAACACAAGAACCAATGCACTCTTCTTCAATAACCAAAAGCAGCATCAAGAATCTTCAAAGCTAGGTTTGTACATGCTTCTAAGTCTCAGATCCCTTTGCTAGTACTCCCTCCGTCTCAGTTTAACTGAGTCAGTTGCCCATTTCACACTGATTAAGAAAATTGACTCAGTTATTATGGGACGGAGGGAGTAGCATTTTCTAACTATATAGTTAAAAAACTTAACAATACTTATTTACTGATTTGTTAATTTTTGTAGCTAAAGTTCAAGAACTTTTTGTGTATGAGATCAATGAACGTGACAGAGGAAGTCCTGCATACCTTAGACTAAGTCAAAAATCAGTGAACTCACTTGGAGATTTAGTACCATTCAGCAACAAACTCTACTCAGGAAACTTGGAAAAAAGGTTAGGTATAACTTCAGGCTTATGTATACTGATCCAGAATGAACCTGAGAAAAAGGGTGATAGATATGAAGCAATTTACAGCTTCTACTTTGGAGACTATGGTCATATATCAGTTCAAGGACCTTATTTGACATACCAAGACACATATCTTGCTATAACAGGTGGTTCTGGAATCTTTGAAGGTGTTTATGGACAAGTTAAACTTCAACAACTTGTGTTCCCATTTAAGCTGTTCTACACTTTTTACTTGAAGGGTGTTGCTGATTTGCCAGCTGATTTACTTGGAAAGCCTGTTGATCCTTCACCACATGTTGAACCATCTCCTGCTGCTAAGGCTACTGAGCCTCATGCCTCTTTACCAAACTTCACAAACTGATCATCATCATCATCATGAGTTTTTGATTTTTGAGCCAAAAAATAAATTGTAGTTGTTTTGTTTGTTCTATGTCATTTAATTTTAGTCTTATTTTGTACTGTTTTAGAAATTATTATGTGTTAGGTTAAGCATAAATAATTGGACTTACCTGTCTTCTTCTCTGGAAAATCAATTTACATCACTTATGTTGAGCTTATTCTAGATCTCTTGATGAGACTACAAAGAGTTGTTGGATCTTAGATTTAGAGCCTCAGTGGTGGCTGCAGTGTTGAACATTTTTTTAATATAAACTAAGCCCAATCACATGCTTTTATAGAGGAATTCTTTTATAGTCACAACACTTGTTTGGATATACACACATTAGAAGAAATTTTTAATAATAAAAAAGTAATTGATAATGAAATGATTTAGTAGTTTAAAGAATAACTTTTTTATATGTGTGTGATAAAACACTATTTATTTTGTTTATGATTATAGAAAAATGTCTCTATTATTATAATCTTAAAGTCATATCATTTTTCCAGAGTCCAGCAAATGTCCACTTCTTAAAAAGAGAAAAAAGAAATAATTAATGAATTTGATGAAATAAAAATCAATTTTCAAAGTTTCAATATAATAGATGTATAATTTTTAGTATAAAATTTTTTCATTAAATTTCTTAACAACTGCCATAAGATATTTTTTCATGTCAAAATCAATCTAAACAAAACAAACTAAACCAAAGAACCATGATTCCAATCATATCATTATTCAATCTTTACATAAATATACTAACACCTGACGTTTGTTTAAAATAAAAATAAAATCAAACAAAAGTAGTTAACAAGCTTTATTAAAACAATTACACTCAAATAATTAATAAGTTTTATTAAAAGACGAATCATTCAGAAGAAACATAATTTGATAGAATAATTTTTTGTTAACTTTATTTATTTTTCGGTTGAACTCCAAATTATCGAGGCTTTTTTTTCGGTTAAACCTAGGCATGACAATGGGGCGGAGTGGGGACATGTTTTACCTTCCCCGTCCCCATACCCGATTCTCATATACTTACCCATTACCCTACTCATACTCAACGGGGATGAGAAATTGAATTTCATCCTCGTCTCCGACGGATTTGGGTATCCCCGCCTTATCCTCATCCCCGCATCGAATGATTTTTTTTAATACAAAATAGAAGTTTTTTTGCATCTCCAAGAGCAACGTTGTAATACATTATCTAACAATACGTTCACTTTAACATTTGTTAGACAGAATGATTTAGTTGATCCTTTAAATATCAATGGTAGTTTTTATTAACATGGCAATTATCAAATAAAATAACATGACATATCAACATAAAATAATTTTTTACATTTGGGACGGGTTTGAGTATGAGTTCGGGGTGGGTACATATATGCCCGTTCCCCATCCCATACCTGTGTTCTGAAATCGAGGAAAACCCATACCCAATCAAAACGGAAAAACCGTCAAATTTGATTTGGTTCTGACGGGTAACCGCGGTATGAGTTTTGTTATCATGCCTAGTTAAACTAGAGAATTAACATAAAAATAAATTAAAAAATAAATAAAATATTCCATCTGCTTTTATGTCATTGTGTGGCCCTCGTGGCATGAAATTATTCCTGCATATTATTGAACTTGTTTAAAATAATGAACTCTTTCCCCATAAGGAAACATAAATATGCTAATAAAAATATCTTTTTTTTATATCATTAAAAAAAAAACTTCTTTTTTATTTTTACTCTGATAGAGCTATTAAAAATTCTTCCTCGATTGGAGGAACGTGGTGGATCATGCTATTAATGTGAGTCACCGTCACGTGTGGTTGTGGAAAACAACTTTGAGAAGAAAAAAAAAATCAGTGTATTGTCAAAAAAAAAAAAAATAGTGGAAAGCAAAAGAACTGCCATATTGTTATGAAATAAAAAAAAACACGATGAAAGATGAAAAAGATGAGAGTTTTATATGCTATTTTTTTCACAAGTTTTTTTTTTACATTAAAATATAAGTTTTATTTATAAGACACAAATATGATAAGTTATAAGTACACGAAGAACCAGGACGGATCTGAACAAGGCACGGTGTGACAAGTGCCACACCAGTTCAGGTCCAATTTTTTTTTATCAGTTCATTTTACTCATATATTAATACAATCACCTAATTTTTTTTATGTTTATACATGCGTCTATATTTTTACTCATATATTAATACGGGACATATTTTTTTTAATTTATACACATGTCTATATTTTTACTATGAGACCTATTTTTTTAATTTATGTAGCCTATATATAAAGAGATGTTCTTAGAACAATTAGTAATGATGTAATTTTAGTTTATTTTCAACAGATGGAAAAGAGATTTTTTCTTTGTAATTTTGGTTGCTATAACTATTTTTAATATAACTTCTTATTAAATTTAATATTATTTAATTATTTGACAAATTTTTTTTGCTTCACTGATATTGAAAGTCCAGATCCGTCCCATAGAAGAACCATAAGACTAAATGCCAATAACAATGAATATAATCATTCACGCATAGGAGTTAAGGAACATATAAAGCCTTAGGGAAATGAACATCCACATCGTATTATTCATAACACATTCCATTGGATGTTGATGACAGAGCATCATATGCCTATTTGGCTATGTTTTTTAGTACTTTTCTTTGCATTTGAAGATAAATAAGATGAGAGATAGATGAGTTGCCAATGGTTTGAGGAGATAGAGGAGTTGCCAATTGTATTATTTTCACTTGTGTCGTTGTAATTCAGTTTTATCCTAGATCATGCAACTCTACGATTTTTAAATTCAATTGGCCAAGCTAATTATTTTTGTTTCTAGTAATAGTTTGCCTTTGTTATGTGCTTTTGTTGACTTCCAGTTATTAATTAAGCAATGCCATAGATTTTATGAGGATGATTACAAAGCAATGCCACATATTTTATGAGGATTATTATTTATCTATCCTGATGATATTATAGAGATTTCAAGGACGCAATTATGATATGCTTAATACTTCTGAAGCAGATCAACATCATGTCATGAGGAACCTTGTTTCAAAATATTTCATATATCCTGATGATATTATAATATCTTAGGATTCTGCCAGGCAACATCATGAGGAATTTGGGTTGGGCATATACAATATTGCAGCTTATCCGTCAATCTCCCTTCTTTGTTCTTTAAAATTGTTTGGACATTATAAGTTTGTTGCTTACACATAATACACACAAGTTAATTATTTCTCTATTACATGACTTTCTACAAACGGACCTTGTAAATCCACGCTTCTTGATTAATATATTTTGAGAAAATATACTATTTAATTTGAAGAAAATTTCTCACCCAATGTATTTTGAGAAAATATACTATTTGATTTGAAGAAAATTTATTTCCCAATATACACTTATTGATTTGAAGAAAATTTATTCCCCAATATACACTTATTGATTTGAAAAAAATTTATTGCTCAACATATTTTGAAACAATATGTTTGATTTACAGCAATACGTAGCAAAAATAAATCAATCACAATTTCTTTCAATTTTACAATTTTAAGGTGCATAAAAGATGTATCTTCAAATATACTTTTACGCGGAGAATTGATATGTGAACATTACTTACCAACTTAAGTCCTCGTGCTCTTTCAAACGCTCTTATCGATTTTATTTATTTTGCAATTGTTTTTTCGGTGTACATACATAATCTGTGGATAATCAGTCTCATGAACAATTAGCTTTAACTTAATTTGTTTCACTTGCTATTAATTCTCACTGTGCGATTTAGTTACAATTTAATAAAGAAAGAAAGAAAGATGAGTAAAACACAAGAGGTAGGACCAAGTTAATAAGAAAAAGACTACTCTAGGTACCCCGTAGCAGAAATAAAGTGTAGTATTGTTAAAAGGTCACATATGAGGGATTCTGGTGAGGAAGTCTTGGTATTTAAGAGGTCCAAGTGACTCACCTCTCTTTCCTGGGAATCCCTTTCATGTACCATTTACTTTCCGAACTGAACCAACTGTTTAGTAAAAACATAAATAATGGATTAATAGCTTGAGACCCACGTAGAAATATAAAATTGAGCAGAAGACTTAGTTCCAACTTCATAGGAAGAAGTAAAGACATAGAAAATAAATGTAATATCCTGCTTATCAACCACAAGAGTTTTATCAGTCGAATGTATCAGAAGGTGAATGTCCATGAACGATGAAATGGCGAAGGATATTATCATGCAGTATCGAGTTAAACATTTCAAGGAAAAAGGGCAAAATGGTCTTTTGTGCATTCAAGTATAAAAGCAAGTTTTCCTACTTTCATTTCATTCTCCACCATTTCAATTGAATAAGAAATCATACTCCTCCCCATTCTCTTGTTCTTCCACGCCCCTCCCCTTCTCCTCTCAAACATCACAAGAGCCTTAATCCATTTAACTCCTAAACAACATGCATTCATCCTTTCATAATCCTCATGTGTTTTAGCATACATTCCAAGCACTAGATTCTCCTCCTCTTTTCCTTTATCAGCCGAACCTCTTTCTCCATTCACTCACCGTGAGCTTTTGCATGTGGGTTTTGAGCACTCAAGAGGGTTGTTATTTGTGTTTCATGGACTGAAGCTGAATATTGGTATGAGCAAGAAACTTGAAAGAGGATTGGAAGGAATTGGAGGTATTGTTCATCAATGGTAGTTCATTCACAAACTTACAAGGTGAGTTTCTTTCTAGGATTGAATATTGGAGATAATTGAGTAGAGTAGTAAA
>Ga0228711_1002813_pt1 | contig 26979 bp, 12 predicted proteins | sample MedpolnodulmetaG_2_FD_177996 | JGI IMG/M metagenome (GOLD analysis project Ga0228711, IMG submission 177996) | Root nodule microbial communities from Medicago polymorpha collected in Santa Monica, California, United States - brown nodules | ecosystem: Host-associated > Plants > Roots > Nodule... | reverse complement strand
ATGGGCGAAAGTTGCATATTTTGTTTTCATGAGTTTATTTGGGCTATATATCTTTAGGGCTACTACTGATTCGGATTCATATCTTCTCAACTTATTCCTGCAAAATGTAATCCAAAAGTTAAATGTGGTTATAGTGTAGATGACATTTTCTAAAAAAAATAAATAATATTAATGATTGTATAAGATATAACCTCAGGCTCCTTTGATAGCGGTCCTGACTCCTGAATACAATTTATATTCTCGCAATGCAGATATACCTTATTCTGGCTATGCTTAGTTGAAGATGTTCCGACCCTTGCATCATCCCCCAGTACAGCTTTTCGATCTTTTACTCCATACAAGTCCATACATCCAAGAACTTACAGGACACCGGGACATGATTCAAGAGCGCCCCCTGCATGTTCTCCATCAGCGCTTGTTCCACAGCAGAGATCAAATATCATTCGAAGCCATGGTAATCAGGGAAACTGGCTACCTTCCAGATACACAAGTAATGAGTCGGTTGAACTGAAGACCCAAAATGATGTTGTACGGTTCTCGCTATACAAGCCTGATGATATTGGTTCTGCGAATAAGAACCAGAATAAAAAGAAAAAATCAAGAAAAGCCAAGCTAAATGAGCTCAGATTCTATCGTTTGAAGGCAAAACAAAAGATGTATTCTCCTAATCCAGAAGTTAGAATTCGCTATAAGCTTGAAAAGGTTGGATTTCTTTGTAATACTAATTTTTAAGCTCAAAGCTTTATTTCCTGTAGCGATTGCTTGTACTTTGCTTCAGCTGCTTGGTGGTTGTTACAGATGATTTACTTTTATGATAATTTTACCCGTTTGCTTGTATTCTTGTACCACTTTGTATATGTTTGGTTCCACTTCTAGAGGAACCAAAATTGATTCTGGAGGTCTAGAATTGATTCTGAGTTCTAACATGTCTGGTTGTTGTCCAGTAGAATTGATTTTGCCTCCATAATTGATTCTGCTTGAAGTTAGGATTTGTAGTTTTTGATTCTAGAGTTGATTTTCACACATAATTTTATAGTTCAACTCGCTTTTACATGAATGTATCCAAACACAATTCACTTTTAGTCAGAATCACTTTTAACCAAAATCAATTCTCCCCACTGCACTACCAAACACAGTCATGTACTCTAGTTTTTTCATGAATAGCAAATGTTAGTATCAGGGTCGGGATCGAACCCTCTCCCTCCTTATCGGTCCATTCCTTAACTCCCCCATCCCAACCTTACATTTTCTAGTTCTGTAATAATTGTATGAGTATTGTTCTGATAATGTGCGAAGTTATATTTTTCATGAAAACATTTGTTCTTTGAGGCTTGAATGGAAGTTAGTTCTGTTAAACTTGCTTAGAAATAATATAATAGTATATTCAGTTGGATATCAGACATCTTTCTGTTTTAACTTAGTTATGGTATATTCACACACATACATTATTTAGGCCTCATGTCTTTCACCCTTGAATTTTCCTTTAATAGTTGGGGTTTTAATTTTAACTCATATCTTCAGGCCAAGCGAAAGGAAACATGGTTGATCGAAAAACTTAGGAAATTTGATGTACCGAAGCCCCCAACAGAAACATTTGATCCTGAAATTTTAACTGAGGAGGAGAGGCATTACCTGAAGCGCACTGGAGAGAAAAAGAAACACTATGTTCCAGTTGGGAGACGAGGAGTCTTTGGTGGGGTAGTTCTAAACATGCATCTTCACTGGAAGAATCATGAGACTGTAAAGGTTATATGTAAGCCTTGCAAACCAGGTCAAGCTCATGAATATGCTGAAGAGCTTGCTCGACTGAGCAAAGGCATTGTGATTGACATCAAACCCAATAATATTATCATTTTTTACCGTGGGAAGAACTATGTACAGCCAAAAGTAATGTCACCTCCAGATACATTATCAAAAGCAAAGGTAATTTTGACTTTGCATTAGCTACTCATTAGCATAACGTATTTGATGATGATGATAAATACAATACAGTATATTTTGTGAAATTATGTATTTTAAGTAAGGAAGGAGAAAAGTAGGAAAAAGAGTGATTGTCATAGTGTAGTAGATGAAAGATAATGATCAAAATGTGTTTTTTAAATTCTTTTTTTAATCTGAATCAAATGAGTTTGAAAAGTGTAGAATTATCTGCTTGAGGTTGGCAGTTATCAAGCATGAGTGCCTGTTAGTGTCATATATATTATTGCAATATCAGAGGGTTGAGATTATACAATCATTTAACCCTTTTAGTTAAATACTTTCAAGTTATTACAGTGATAATAGTTTTTTGTTGAGCTTAAACTACACCAATGAGAATGATCTGTATAATTTATTGTATTCTAATACTAATTATCAATATTTCATTATCATAATGTTCATTAAAAAAAACATTTCATAATTCTTATGTTTTTGAAATCTTCACCGTTTGATGAATGTGGTTAACTACAGAAGTTATAGAATGCAATAAATTTATGCCTCTGTGTATTGCAATTAATCGCAGTGTTAGGGACTGCTACCCTCTCACAGGCCTCATGCAAATTAGTAATACAAGCTATGATTTTTTTTCTTTTGAGGGACTAATCCTCAGAAAGATAAATATGTATTAGTAAGTCATGTGACTATTTTCAGATACTCTTCAAGCTTTTGTAGAGTGGATGAGTTAACTTTGAATTACTGATTATGCCTAAGTTTATCTGGAATATGTTATGTTAAGAAAGCATTTTGTTCTTATAGCATATAGGTTATGTTTTTTAACTTGTTAAATCTCTAGGCCTTGGAGAAATACCGGTATGACCAGTCCCTTGAGCATACTAGCCAGTTCATTGAAAGGTTGGAGAAAGAGCTTGAAGAGTATCACGAGCATGTTGCAAAATTTAAAAAAGGGAAAGAGGACACAACTTAAGATGTTAGAGTGTACATTAATATGTTATTCTCAATTTGTGTAAACGATGCTTGATTTAGTTTTTTTGTGGGATAAGGCATTGTTGTTGTTGTTTTGTAGAAGAAAAATGCTAACACCATGCTTTTTAATATGTACTTTCCAAACATTCTTTCCAACACAATTTTTATTATTGAGTGAATTTCATGTGAGACTCTCTCGAAAACACGAGTTCTCTCGAGGTTGCAGTTATTTTGTCATGGACCAAGGAAGCTTGACTATATTTTTGGACAACAACGACACACATGAGACTTGGGCAATTGATCTTGTTTGCTCTTGAGGAAATGTAAAATTTGGTCTTTTCATCATTCTTGAAGCTTTAGGTCAGCAGCATAACTCCTGCTGGAGATGTAAAGTTGACAAGTTATAATGTTACAAAGAAAAGGGGTTCCCATTCTTTATTTCCAGTCTCTAGGTATTGTGAACACAATCAACATTCTAAATATCATTTTAAGTTAATGATGGTGTCACTTAGCTTATGATTTAATTAGTGAAATTTCCTCTGGCATGCTCATGCATCTTTATCCCACCACTGTAGGTGACATTATCTCATTTTCCTAAGATATATCATTAAGTTCACTTGTTGGCTTGTGGCTGTGACAGTGGTGTTTCAATATTTGACTTGTATGTGAATATCATGGTAGATTTTGGAAGCAATGCCAACTTTATTATTTTTTGGATATCTTGTTCTCTAAGAAAAATATTGCTTTTCATTTTTCGTGAGACTTTCTATATATGTAATGTCATTATGATGTATTGTTGCTTAATTTGCTACCTCATATCTGGTTTGATTTTTTCAAAAGAATAGTGAGTTCCTGTTCCACTACTGGACATTTTCATCAGTTGCATCAGACAGATTCTATCACAAGTTCTCAGTCATTAGTTTAGAATGCCAATTATTGAAAAAGGATTGCTTAAACCCGTTACTCGGTTGTGCCGAAACAAAGTTCAGTATGACTTTGTAACAGATTTTCTGTATCCTTTCTAATGGAACCTGTTTAGAAACTGCTACTGCATTTAGGATTAGGATGGGTGAACTGAACTATCAATAATGTTATTACCCGTATGGCCATTCACTCTCATGATAAGGATATATATCCAATGCTTATGAGTTATGGCTATCTGTATGTCTTCATGCAAGTGCATGGAATCATATTATTATAGCAGCTTCTCAATCACATTGGTTATAATGACTTGTCATAACTCATAAAAGGGTCTTCCATATCTCTCGCTCATTTGTTGGTTCAATGGAAATAGCTTCAATTGAGATTTGAGGGAGTAACTTTTCTCACCTCCAAAATCACTTCGGATATACATATCATAAAAAATATAGTTTTTATGCCGTCTGGATGTGTACTTTGGCACAAAATTTTAGTTTTTGTCATGTTCGAAAATATAGGGGTGGACAGAGTTGTTTTCGAATGGAAAGATATAGCTTTAATTAAAGTTAGACCCACTAGTTGGACCCAAAGAAAAAAGCTAGACCTTCTTAAGGATTCATATACTCAACCAAAAAATGATTAACAGTGAGGTTATGTACTTATCCCTCATTCACGGAGTTTAATTGGCCTACCCAAGATCTTGTTGTGTTGATAACGACGTTCATGTGTAGATGAGGACGAGTCATACCAAACCTTTTCTTAGAGATCAACACGAAAAGGTTTCTCCATACTTGTCTCTCCCCTTTACAGTGTTTGGTTGATACAATATTTTACTTCATCTTATCTTAATTGCTTATTATTTCATTCTTTATCCATGACAGAACTTAATCATGTAAATATCTATTTTTTATTATTACGTACAAGGTACAATGTACTAACAAAGATAGCAAAAGTAAACTATAAACCATTAAAATCGTTTTATTATGACTATAATAATCATGTTTGAATTAAACCCCTTAAAAATAAATGTTTGAAATTACATGGCAAGGTAACGTCCAAAATACCCAACATATCCAAACCATTGCCTTGTCTTTTCTCTTTCTTATTATGAGAATGATGTATGTAGCACAGCCTCTACTAATCGAATTTGGGTGTAATCAAGTTTAATGTTGACTAGGATCCTTAATTATATGCGGTCACTTTAAAGCAAAGTTATATATCTGTTCTTATATTACAGTCACTTTCAATCAAAGATCAATATTTATCCACAAACGTTGAGAGTTGAGACTAGCTAGAGGATTTAGACGAGTTATTGTGACCTAAGATGAAAGTTTTGTTGTGTAATGAAATGACATAATTAACGGCCAATGTTCATTCAAATATGAGAGGATACTTTTTTGAAAGGACGTGAGATTGTGGAGAGGATACTTCATCGTAAAAACATCGAAAGGAATAGCAAATCTTACTTGGTCACAATATTAAATCAAAAATATTTAGATGCACACACAAATAAATAAAATTAAACGAAAAAAGGATTAAATGATGAAAAATGATATGACTAAATCATTTATCTTTATTTGTATGTGTGGCAAATAATCTTAATTTAGGATTGTGACCATGACTTGCTCTAAAAGCAAACCATTGAAGATTAAACTATTGATCTGCTATTTACTAATGGGAAATGTTAACGAGTGCCTCCGGGACACTCTTTAAGACCCATAAGTAGTAAGTATTTTTAAAAATGCATGTAATCATTGTCTTAGAAATCGAAATATTTGACTTTATTAAAGAATAATTACTTATTTTGGAATGCTTAAATAGTGCACTGAGAGCACTCGTTAACAAGATCCTTTACTAATTATATGGTCAACAAGTAGACTAGCACCTATATATGTGTATGACTAAAACTCAACAATAATAATTAGATATGATAGGATGCCACTATAATTTGGTGAGAATACTAAATAATTTTTCTTTGTTTTTTTTATTTATTTTTATTTTATAGATTCCATCTACTCGAGATAATCATATTCGAAGCATGTCATACGTTAAATATGATTATTATCTCTCAGCTGAAATTTAAACTTTGATTCGATGTTTTGTGTAAGTTTAAATCTTTCCACCAACTTAACCCGTTGATAGAAATTTAAATTTTGATTTGATGTTTTGTGAAAATTTAACCACGTCAAAATCAATTCTGTTAATAAGTTTTATTTCCGGAATGTAAGTATGAGCTGGAAAAAAACAAGTAAACACATAAATAAGAAAAGTTCTCCCAAGTCCCACCCACCCTCTCCTTTACTTTTGGATTTTTTTTGTCATATTACTTTTTTTAGATTTATATAAGAGACAATTACGCCGTTGAGTCCGTTATTTGGTAAAGATGTTCTTTTCAAATGGATTCAGTTAGATGCAGCAGGAGGTGATTGTTTTTCAAATCAAAATAATGATGTTCTTTTTTCGTTCTGTACTAACTGTTTGTTGTTTGACCTTTTAAAAGTCAAGGTTAAAGATAAAGATTTAACTAACACGGTATTAGACCTTACTAGCTAGTTTCAATGAAGTACTTAATGTATTTTTGATGAATTTTCAATGAATTAAGAAGATGCAACAATTCTGTAATTTTTCGAAGAAATAAGACTTACTTATAGATGTCCTTGAAACCTGTATATATAAACTTAATTAGGGCATATATAGTTGCTTGAATGGTGGGGGATCATAATTATAATTTACAAACTCCCACTTTTTCTTTCATGTTCCCCTAGATAGGTATGAAAAGAAGATATACATCATTTATCTAAAGCTTTACCACTTGATGCGCTACACACTTTCCTTTTCTCTAAATTTCTTGGAGTGTGTTTGAGTGAGTAAATTTTATGAGGTCATGTGATTTTAGAAGGTGATTAAATTTTGGGTTAATAGTGTTTTCCCTATGTAAAATAGGTTATTTTTGATTTATCCTTCTAGAAAATTTTTGGTTTGGAATTAGTCATTTTAAAATTTTTGTTTTTCAGAATACCTCTTAATAGGCCATTTAAAAAAAATCCAGAATTTTTGTTTTTAAATGACCTACTGGGGAGTATTTTGGATTTTTTTTTATAGGACTGATTCCAAACCAAAAATTTTCTAAGGGGTAAACCGAAAAAAACATATTTTACAGGGGAAAAACACTCTTAACCCATAAATCTTTTAGTGTAAACTACATTGTATTGATTATATGTAGAATTTAATATATGTAGTTTTTTTTAGATATTGAAATTTAGGGTGTGAGGATCATGCTTCGGTTTAAGATAGGAAAGACCTTTGAGCTCAAATAATATGTATAAATGGATTTATGTTTACCTCCTTTCAAAGATACTCATAAAACTCGAATTCAAAACCTCTCAAATTTAAGACTTGTCTTTTCTCAATATTTTTTTTTGTTGTTGAAAGATTAAGACTCTCTTTTATCAATATTATGTGTGACTCATTTTCAAAGTATATGATTCACATTAGTTAGATTAAGAATTAAAAAGAGAGTGTGTGTATCATTAACCATATATTTATTTATTACAAAACTTTTAAAATTTGTAAAAATGGCCTAACGACGTTTAAGGATTAATTTTTCTTAATAAACTGGCATTGATAACAAACAGTGACATTGATTACCAGTTGACAAACATAGAAACTCAAACTCTTATTAATAAACTGACATCTCTTGCACAAACACAATAAATAAAGAAAATTCAATTAAAACATTTCAATTGGCGAGTCATAGTCATGTTCACATCACAATGGCTTAGGTTTAGCCCAGAGGAGAAGTTACTTGTGAACTTTGATAGTGGAGACGGTTAACTCCCACAAGGAGCACAATGATTGATTGTCCAAGAATAATTTGTATGGAAGGTAAGGCAATACATTCTTTCTTTTAGAAAAAGTATAATCAAAAGTTTCACGCATGGGGAATAGTGGGCAAGTGTGAGTAACATCAATATTATGCCTTTGTGTTGTGTGCACAGTTCTTCCTCCAATTTCCTAACCAACAACCCAACTTCTCAACCGACCTGGCCAAAAAGTGCTCACATGCATGGTTAAGTGTATAATGTGGACCCAAATACTTGATGCTAAGAGAAGCACCAATAATGGTACACCTTATATAAGGTTGAAGGCTAGTCAAAGTTCAAACACAGTGTATATTGCCACTTGATCAAATTGTCCGTAAAGACATATGAACAATCTCAACTTTGTTAAATAGTGCAATGTTTTCACATTGAAAACAAGGTTTTGTCTCACATGCTTAAGTAAATCACAAAGCTATTTTATACTATTGAATTATAATAAATCATACCATATTTAATTTATTTTAGTAGTGAGACTTAATTATCCAATGAAGGGAACAACTTTATGTATGGTGCTATACTTGTCTTCATTGTGCATGATAGACTTGACTTGAAAACAAAACAAACTTGCGTTCATTCCATTGTTACAAGTTTTAGCTTCTATATTTTCACATTAAACAAGCTTTGGAATGCAAGAAATTTGTGGCAACCGCTATTTGATTGTTGGATAAAGATCAAACGATTTATATCTCAACTTGATTGAATTAACTTTAAAATTAAACTTTGTCTAATAAGCATTGTTTATTAGGTTGTTGGCCATTCATTAGGTTGTTGCCCATTCAAGTTGTTTGTAGTGACTAGTGAGGCCATCACAATAACAATATAAAATAGCACAACTACAAAACGAGTACATTGCCATTTTATTTCTTTCTCCACGTTAGAATTAAGCAACACCACTCAAAAGTTATTTTGGTGGAGTAAACGTAATTAAATATATTTTAGACCACAAGTAATAAATAGTGATCAAGGGACAAGGGTTATCTTAATTTTATAAGAATGTACTATACATGTTTTGTGCACCAATTATAATGAGGGATTTTGTCACGGACTAGAAAATGACATACTACGATTCTGCACTAGCCGCAAAATCAAAGTGGACACTGTGTATGCCTCAAGCCAAAGATAGAAAATCAAATTTGATGTCTTTTTTCATTGTTTATTACAAATTTCAGCTAAAAATATTGGTGAATTAGACAAAAAATGTTATTTATCGTTATTTAATTGAAAAAAGGAACGTCTCTCTCTGCTACTTTCGTTGCTTCCACTCATTGTCGTCTAAATTATCACTTTTATTGCGTCCCCACGCCAAGAGTAATATACACATGCCTGCCACTTTGTTTCTTTCGTTTTTGGAACCAAACAGAATGATCCTTTATGTGTTTTTCAAAAGTAAATTCAGTAAAGAATTATACTACTACTACTACCTAGCTTTACTTTTAATTTATTACGTAAATGTGAATTACATATGAATATATTTTATAATGAACTTAAAGTATCTAATGTTTACAAAAAATATATTACTTCATCTACCTTCTTTGTCTTCACTATCTTAACAATTATTTTAGTGGAATTCTAGGTGGCTTCCTAGTAATGGTCAACAATTTTTACAAAAGAAAAAAAGAAGAAGCAGCTTCATCCATGACTGGTGTAATGAACCTATTACATGCCAACAACATATATATTACCAAAGCCCTCTATAAAAATTTTTTTTACCAAAGCATTGGGAGATGAAATTGAAATACATTGAAGATCCTACCACTTATATGTAATTAACGAAGTTTAATTACATTATGAAGGATTCCTAAACAATAAGATTGGGTCAACATGGGAGTTGAAGAGTCAACCATGTCAAACTATGTGCAACCATATAAATGAGTTGTTTGGAGAATCATTCACATCAAATTAAAAATAACTACACAAATGAATTAGATACCATTCTTAACCCCAAAATTTTATGTATTGATTCATGGATCATCTCAATTATATATTTATTTACAATCATTTTTCCAAACAACTTGGAACTTCTAACTTGCTATTGTTACACATCAAATAAAACACTCGACCCTTACTTTCTTGCTATCCACATGCATCCATCCGTACAATAGTTATTTTAACACGTCTCTTTTACTAATCGAACGTTACAATCCTAACCTTAAAAAATACAATGAATTTATAGACTTCTTTCAAACATTAAAAAGTGGTGTACAAGAAACTGTTTTTCCCTTAAAAAAAAAAAAACTGTTTTTCGTCAAAAACATTAACTAACCACACAAAAGAATAATACTCCCTCATCTTGTTTATTTTTAATTGTAGTATTTGCAATTAAATAATATAATATATTTGTTGTTTTTAAAGTGTGATATTAAATGATTAAGACTGTTAAAGAAAAGACATAAATGTTTAAATAACATGATTTATTTGCTTGTCTTTGCATGTATAAAATGTTAAATAACAACCATTAAAAATGATCCGAGGGAGTAATAAAAATATCAAATTAGTTTCAATATTTTCTATGCAAATAAGTGTGTTTGAATTCCCATTGGTCCAACAATTTGATCTTATCCTCTTTCTCAAAGTTTATTCAACACACACACAAAATGGTTATTCATCCTTAAAGCATGCTTAAAAATCTCAAACAATTTCTTCACTAAAATCCGCAATATACATTTAATAACATATAAAAACCATTAATGAACTTCTTTAAGAGAGAAATGATATTTGAACATCCATTTTGTGGCAATTATTGTGACAATTTTCTCTCTCATACTCATATTATTTTTTACTTTCGTATCTCTCTATTGTTTTAGTTTTCGTGAAAATACATATTTTTTCTTTGTAAATTATGGTTGTCCTATAAGTTGATAACCAAATAGTTATTCAAATAACAATCCACTTTTTTATTGTTTTTGATTGACACTGAAATTGTCAAAATCACCAAGAGAAACCTCAATTTTAACAAAACTACACTCAAAAGCTATTGCATTTTGCAAAACTTATAGTCGATTCAAACAAACATCTAATACTCCCTCTGTCCTATAATATGTGACCTAGTTGACTTTGTCACGTATGTCAATGCACAATTTTGTTATATACGTTGAATAAAATTGAAAAACTAGAGCTAAACTAAATATTTTTTTAACTAAACAAATAATAGTCATCGAATATTCACACATATAAGTGGAGAAGTTGAGTTTAAACGAGTTAACAATTGTGACATTTTCTAATAAAGATCTTGATATACATAAGATGTGTTGGTCTAGTAAGTAGATTATTTTACAAGTTAAAAACAACAACAATAATAATGAATATCCTTTCAAAAAAAATAAAATAATAATGAATATAAAATGCTATAATGGCATTGTGGATATTAAACGAAAAGCCAGCGAGCATGAAGTAATTTGGCAAAAATCATTGCCTACAAAAGCCTCACCATTTTCGTTCTCCCTCTACACAGTCACAAACGCAAAGAAACAAACACTGTCAGCACAAAAAATAAAAACAGAGCAGTTAACAACAATGACAACCCAACACTCTCACAATTTCCTCCTATTATCCATCCTCTTCTTCGCCGCCACATTCTCCAATCTCCGTTCAACTACCGCCACCGGAGCAGAACCTCCAACCACCTCCAACGACGACGCCGAATTCATCCGTTCAAGTTGCAACGCAACACTCTACCCTGACATATGCTACACTTCCCTCTCTCGTTACGCCAATGCAGTTCAACAGAATCCCGGCCAACTCGCTCGCATCGCCATAGCCGTAAGCTTCTCCAAAGTCCACCGAACTGCTTCTTATCTCTCCAATCTCACTCGCGAAGCAGATTACAGCGGTAGTTCACGCGCCGCACTCGCTCTCCATGACTGTTTCTCAAATCTCGACGATGCTGTTGATGAAATCCGTGGCTCGCTTAAACAGATGCGACAGATTGGAGCTGCCGGTGCCGGAGCAGATTCGTTTCTGTTTCAGATGAGTAACGTGCAGACGTGGATGAGTGCGGCGCTTACCGATGAAGAAACGTGTACGGATGGATTTCAAGATGTAGAAGATTGTCCGATGAAAGCGGATGTACAGAATCGTGTCTCGAAGGCGAAGAAGTTCACGAGTAATGCTTTGGCACTTGTTAATGGTTACGCACAAAAAGGAATGCCTTGAATTGATCGATCAATTTGATTTGATAATTATTATTTTTCCAATTTCAGAATTATTGTTGAGTTGAGTTAATTAAAGTGTAGTGTGTGTGACAGTAGTGTGAACGAGAAAGACGTGAAATGTGAATGGTGAATGTAAATTATAGCTTTCTTTGTTGTTACTTGGTGGCAAGAAAAAACAAACGCATGTGGCTTCTTCACGAGACTTACTTCTGAGCGCGCAAGAATGAAGTGTGTAGATATACGGAAAAGAAGCCACAATTTAAAATTGTGTGTGAATAAGAATAATGTATCCTATCGTTTGAAGGTAAAGGCGTTTCAGAGTGTTTTTAATTTCAATCTTTAATTAAAGGAATTAAGATGAATATATATCTTTAGAGCCACTCTAAATTGTGTTATTTATTTCATTCAATGTCATAACAGTAGATGAAAAACGATAATAAATCATTCACTTTAATGTTACCTTTGTGTGAAACGATCTTTTAATCTTAACTTTGCTTTAATTTGATTTGAAGTTGTTTTAATTTGGTATCATTAGGAGGAACCCACTCAAATTTTCCTTTTGATAATTAAACTGCTTTGAAACGTATGTCATTGTCCACCACAATCTTAACCAAAGAGAATTTTATTCCTTAGAGCTGTTTGGTATCCATCCATTTTGAGGTGTAATTTCGTCTGTTTAAGGATGTTGATAGTTAATATTTCCGTATTAACTCATATCTAAAAACACCGTACATAGTTACTTGATGCCAACAAGCTTTCTGCTGTAGTATATAGGTTTTTTCTTCTTCTAAAAATCCATTATAATATTCTAAATATCCTTATAAAAATCATTTAAAATTTAAATGATATTACATATTAGTTGACTTCAAATAGAGGGCCAAAAATTTAAATATTTATATGGACAAAAAACATATTTAATTATTTTTTTAATAACAACGATTTTTGTTGCATGTTTTTATAAAAAGAAAAAGAGGGAGTATTATTGTTTCATTATGATTATAATTTACCAACAATTACGGATTCTTATCGATCGTCTCAAGTATTTTCAACTATGTTCCTTAATGATCCTTCATTTGTTTTTAAGGGATATGATCCTTCATTTTTGGGTCATGCTAACTAGTTAAGGATGTCAAAAATATAAAATTTTCTTTAAAAACAACAACTTTTTGACGTTCATAAAGTTAAACATTACATTTTTCACCAATTTCCAATGCAAAATTTCTATATTAATTTTCTTAACTAGCGCCATTAGTGCCCTAGTTAGCATTTCCCTTCATTTTTATAGCTTACCATTAATGCTTCCTCATATAGCATATAGATAGTGAGAGGTTCTACAAAACACAGTTGGGCATTTGTAATTTTATAGGCCAAAATAGAATGGAAACAGCTTAAGAGATCAAAATAAAACCTAAAATAATGTCACCACCGATGGGAGGTTCCTGGTTAGATTTTTAAGGAACGAACTCAATTTTTAAATTGTTCACTATTGAAATACATTGTCATTTGTCGAAAGAACTTTGATGACACATTTCTCAATAAAAGTTACAGTATTCGAGTTAAAGTTGTTAGACCCGATATAAGTATTTAAAAGTTGTACCGTTGAAGCAAAACATGAATGTGGTTCTTTAAGATAACGTGGCAATGTAGACTCCACTAAGATATACATTTGGGTTGCACCATTGAAGGTGCTCTAAAGGATAAAAAAAATGTAATTTATCCTATTGTTTATTTAATGAGATGGGGAGGGGGCCATACGTTCCTATGTATGATGGATATTCGAATTATTAGTTCGTCTTGTTTAACAGTCGACATTGCTACAACACTCATAGAATAAAGTTTGTTTATTTTCTAACAATATTAATATGGACTTGAGTTAGCTGGAAAATTTGCTATTCCTTTACATGACTGGGGAATATATAGCTGAGATTGATCAGACATATACTCAAACTTCAGGACATATAACATGTAATGATGATCTTGGGCAAGTGAAATTCACTTGCAAGTTACTATTGATATAGTAGGATGGAAAATTGCAAGCATAAACAATTTACTCTTATGATTATCATCATTATAGAATTTCAGGGATATTTTCTTCAACCATATAATGCAATCACATGATTTGGAGGGACCACGTCAAATTTTATCAATTGGATTCCACTATTTTTTTTATTGATTTGGATGTCTATGATTGACACCTTCTTGATAATGTTTCCATGCACAAATATTTTCCTTTTCAATTCAATTATGATGTTTGTTCAACTTTTTTTTTTATTGATCATTTAAAAAAAAACTAATATAAAAACGCATGGCATGAAGATATGAATGAGACAGGGGAACTGCAGTCACAACTTTTTGTTTAATGAGAAATTATGGTAGTCTAATCAATCTTACAAATATAAGAATCCAATTGACTCCAGGAATACACTATGGCTCAGTTATTATGGGACGGATGGAGTATAAGTTAGTATGGATAAGCATATGTTTGGTTTTAATGTATATGTTTGGTTTTAATTTTGGTGGTAAAAAATGATTTTAGAAGTTGTAAAATTGATTTTATCGTGTTTGGATGATTTAAAAAATAATTGATTTTGTTTGTAAAGTTGATTCTACGAGCAAGAACTTATAATTTTTAACTTCCACAATTGATTCTAACCTTAACTGTGTTGTTAAAATGATAAAATCATTTGCATATAAATATATTCAAATATAAATAACTTTCATTCAACTTAGTTTTATCCAAAATCAATTCACTCAATCAATTGGCTAGAGGTGTTTGATAATAATCATTTCGTAATTAACGAACTTATAATATTTTTTTTAACTAGTTTATAAAGTTTTTTCAAATGTTACTTGTTTGGGTTTATAACTTGTGATATATCAATTTTGTTAAGGATATCGGCCAACGGAAATTAAGTTGAATCTTGAGGAATAACAATGACAATGAGTAACGTATCTTTCCTAAAAAAAGAAGAGAAAAATAGTAACATATCGAATTGTTAGGATATCAACTTTTTCACTCCCTCACGAGATGTGAATGTATGTCCCTAAAAATGTTAACCACATTAACCCGTAACATCTTTCACCCAGATAAATTGCATGATCAACCTTCAAGAAATAGTTATGAAAATGACAACTGTAGACAAGGTTGGGAAATTGTTTGGCTTATTTTATGTAAAGTTTTGGAATTGAGTTTGGAGACATTGGCATCCCGTGAAGCGAACGAAAACACTGGAAACTAAGTAGGTAGTGACTAGTGAGAGTGTGACAAATTAACCATCTCTATAGTTATTTATTTATTTGGCATAAAAAAAAAGCCACATACAAAAACGACACTTTTAGTTTGTAATCTTCCCCTCGTGAACAGCTTGTTAATTAATGGTTGCTCTGCTAGCAAGAGATACGAGACGAAATAGTGTTGTTTATGGTCCCTAAATGAAAATACTGTTGCTCATGTCAAAGAAAAAAATGAAAATATTGTTGATATGCTAGCTTCCACATATGTTTCTAATGATGAACTATATATGCGACTTATTAATTCAATCATTGAACTTTGGTCACTTTTTTTAATAAGATCAAATGGTTTTTGTTAAGCATGTTTTTTTTTTAAAGAAGTTGCCCATGTTATTAATGTAAAGTTTCTACAACTTAGCAGATGATTGGTCTCAACAGAAGAACTTAACTAACAATCTTCGGTAGGAAATCATCTCTTAATTACATTTTGAATTCACAATACTCAAATTCGATATTTTATATTCATGATCCGAGGTAGATAGATTAAATGAGGTTTCTAAATATATTTTATTTATTTACCAATTGATTGTCGATGGTGTTGAGAATATTCTAGTAATTTATTTCAATAAAAATGATATTCATGTAATTATTTTAAAATAATTTTTAGATCAACTATATCTCATACTCTTATTGTATTCTTACTCTATTTGTCTATTTTTTTTATTCTTAATGAATAAAGAAGAAAGTTATCTCAAAAAGATATCATTGTTCTTGCCTCAAATGCATTTACAAATTGATAGGATAATAATTGAGTTAGGAGATGGTACCTTAAAAAAAGTAATATAGAGTCACGAGAAACATATTGCGTCATCCATAAAAAAAATTATACGTTTTTTTAAGGAATTTTTTTTTTGTTACAATTAACATAATGTTTAGTTGTACAAGAAATTGCGACAACAAGAATTCATAAAAGAAATGTTGCTAAAAAAAATGGTGCCAAAATACATTTTTCTATCTATATATAAAAGAAATAGTGCCACCTTGACCAAAAAAAGAAAAGAAATGATGTCACATAATTGTTGCTATTGATTAAGTTTGTTTTTCTTATCAGGGATGCCGATTTATTCATTTGCGGGTCTATATCAGAAAATAAAAATGGACTCCATTTGTATAAGTTTTTTATTTTGTGAAAAACGATTTCAAATAAAGGTGAATCAAATTGGTTGCGGACACATATAATTACAAACATCTCTTCCTCTCCAACAAGTTGACCCTAGTTTTCTCTCTAAGTTTTCTCTTATAGTTTCTCATTGAGAGGTGATTTTGGGTCAATTCTTGACCTGAAATCACCCGTCTTCATTTTTTTTTCTCTATTTCAATCTAAATAAGTGATTTTCACATAGATCTAGGTTTTTCTCTGTGATTTCATCATCTAAGTGTAGTGGTTTGTTGTTCGTCGTCTTGTGCGGCGTTGTTTGATTTCCCGTCTTCGTGCGGTGTTCATTAGATTCATATTGAAAGATCGATTAGTCAATCAAAGATTTGGGCGTCAACATTGTAGATCCGAAGACCATGAATATTCCGGTCACTTTAATTTTATCATATGTATTTGTAGGCATTATGTCGTTATATGCTATTAACTTGGCTGATGTGAGTTTGTTCGCAGATTCATCATTTACGTTTTAGCGGTGTTGAATGATGTAATCTCTCGATCTGAATGAATGAATATCATTTTGTTTTTGTAAAAAAAATAAAAAAAATTGGTTGAGACAATTTTTTGGGATTCAAACATAATCAATTGAAACTAAAATAGCTTTAAATTGAGAATGAGCAAAAACGTTATTAGTTCTTCTCACACAAGAAAATGAAAACGAAGAAAACAAACAACTAAAACACTTACAATCATTAATAACAAAGCCAAAGTAAGAATTACTATAATATAGACGACTTCAAAGTATTGATCACATTAACATAATCAACCTCTACAATAAATAATGTTTCTAAAACCCATATCATGAGCAAACTAGATTGCTTTAATAACAAAGCCAAAGTAAGAATTACTATAATATAGACGACTTCAAAGTATTGATCACATTAACATAATCAACCTCTACAGTAATGTTTCTAAAACCCATATCATGAGCAAACTAGTTTGCTTACTGAATTTTAGTTTTAATATTATTGGAAGTCCAATAATGTTGACCACATTAAGAGAATTTGACGAAGTTGATGTAAATATATTATAAAATTTTGTTTTCAATTTAAAATTATATCATTTTTATTAATAAATTTTGCAGTTGTTTTGTTATTGGCGCATTTTAGATTGTATAATTTGAAACTAATATAACATAGTTCAAATTATGAAATAAAAAAAAAACCACCATCATCATTGAGAAGTACCACGTTTTTTTTTAACGGCAAGAAGTACCACGTTGATGTACACTATAAGAGGTGGATGATTAGACATGACAACAAAACCCGCCCGCCTTGATTTTAATGAGGAAAAGCCGATTTAACTGGGTGCTGGTGTGGGGGAAATTTAGGTTTTTAGTACGAGGGCGGGGGCGGGTGATGCTTATACCCACCCCACCCCCACCCGCTTTTTAAAATTTACTTTATTAAATTTATAATCTTATTTCCATAAACACCAACCTATTTTAATATATTACTACTCTTTATAAACATATTTATTATAATTATTTTGCTCTTTTTAAAAAAGTTTATCAGATCTTTAATTATTTATACAAGGGTTAAATATGGTTTTAGTCCCTATAAATATATCAACTTTTGGTTTTAGTCCCTCTAAAAAAATTCTTCAACTTTTAGTCCCTAAATTTTTTTCCAACTTCACTTTTGGTCCCTCCTTTAAAGTAAACTCGTACGTAGAATTCATATTTTTGAATAAAATTTTGCAGAAAAATTCATAATATTGTAAGAATATCTCCAAAAAGAAAAATAGAATTTTTTAACAAAACATGAATTTAATATGAATATTTATATTTTTTACTGTTAAAAATTCATATTTAATTTGTGTTTGTTTAAATAATTCTATTTTTTTGAGCTTTTTTTTACAATATTCTACACATTTCTACACAATTTCATTAAAAAATACAAGAAATTAACTTAAAAATTGGGACCATAAGTAGTGATTGAAAATTTTATAAAGACTAAAAGTTGAAGGAAAATTTTAGAAGGACTAAAACGAAAAATTAGTATATTTACAAAGATTAAAAACATATTTAACCCTTTATATAATTATTGATTTTTGTTACTATGAAAAAATAATATCATTTTTTAAATATTTTATAAAAAAGAGTTTTCGCGGATGGGCGTGGGGGCGGGGTTGAGTGTTCAATTTTCCTCCAAATAGGGTTTGGGTACGGGGGGCGGGGCGAGTGCATGGAAGCGGGGGCGAAAACGGGGATGCTTAAACCCGCCTCGTTGCCTTGTTTGCGGATTATTATAGGCAATTTGTTGCTTGGATACACGTCCCCAATGATATTGAAACTATATAAGTTACAATGAATGAAAATAGTGATGAAGTCATTGCTAACATGTAACTCTAAGGATTTTGTCTTGTGGTAAAAAAAAAACTTGAATTCTGTCTGTTTTAGGTTCGAACCTTGATAGTATTCATAGAAGAGGGTAAATGTAAATTTATTTATGGATCTTGCTAACCAATGCCATCAGACAATAATTAAGGAATCTATAAATAAAAATTTTGTTTTTAAAATATAAGTTTTTACTTTTGATTAAGTAATAATTACACTATATTTCATAATAAGTTACTTGTTTTCTTTGTTTAACTAATGCTCCAAAGACACTGTTTAACATTCTCTTTTATTTATAAATACTTTTTGAGTCTTAGAGTTTGGATGATGAATATTTTGAGGGAATTCAAATACTTTGAGGTAAATTCCATTATTTGGATAATAATTTGAAGAATTTTCAAAATTCTTCAATTTTTGCATTTTGGTCCTTAAATTTTCATTTTTTTTAATTTGATCCCTTAAATATTTGAAATTTACAAATTGACCCCTACTTTCAATTTTAATTTGGCCTAAAAAATTAAAATTTATAAGTTGCCCAAAAATGGTGTCAATGAACTTGTTTATTACTCGATCCAAACAAAAGTATTAAAAAATAAAAATAATTTAATTGTTTAAAATTCTAAATTCTTTAAATCGAAACATCATTCTCAAACCCTTCATTTCCTGGGATTTTATAATTAAAAATGGGCGTGTAAAAGAAAGTTGGAGGGTGATTCTGAAATAAAAAATATAAGAAAATGGGCTTGTAAAGCAACAGAAGAGTGAGTTATCCATCCGTTCTCACATCGCCTCCAGAAATGCTGTTATCAGAAACTCATTTCACTCATACATACACACAGAAACACGATTACGAAAAGTGATTAGCGATAACCCGCTTCTCAGTTCTTCGTCATTCCTTTTGGTTAGTGTTTATAATCTCTGTTCTTGTTAATTTTTGCCATTTGAGTTAAATTTGATTTGGTATACAATGACAATGTTAGTATTGACGGAAGAATTACGGTTTTAAACTCACTTCTAAGAATTTTGTTTTGAATTTCATACTAAAAGGAGACGATAATAATTGTTCATTCATACCATAAACCCTTTTCTATGAATTTCTAATTTTTCAATTTTTGTTTGAAGAATAAGAAGAACAACAACAATATGTCGTCTCTATTCCTCAAAGCAGCATTACCTTTGACGACCCTTCGACGATCCCCATCAATTTTCTTTCTCTCCAGATTTTCCAAAACCATTCCAACTTTAATTTCCACAACCACAACCCTTTCCTCTGTTTCTGCTTCAATACAACAACAACCACTTCCTTCTGAAACAGAACCACTCATTTCCACTGCCAAACCACTCAACGAATCCCTTCAATGGGTTTCAAGATCTCATCATTGCGGCCAACTATCTTCCAACGATGTTGGCAAAACGGTTCGTCTTTGTGGCTGGGTTGCACTTCACAGGGTCCACGGTGGACTCACTTTTCTCAATCTTAGAGACCATACTGGCATTGTTCAGGTTACAACACTTCCGGATGAATTTCCGGTTGCGCATTCTGCCATCAATAACCTTAGATTGGAGTATGTGGTTGCCATTCAAGGCGTTGTTAGGCCTCGTCCAAATCAATCAATCAACAACAAGATGAAAACTGGCTTCATCGAGGTTGCTGCAAATGAGGTTCAACTGTTAAATTCTGTCAATGCAAAGTTACCATTCTTGGTTACTACAGCTGATGATACCAAAGATTCTCTTAAAGAGGAAGTCCGTTTGAGGTAAGCCTTCCACGCTACTTGTCATTGCTGATTTATATTTATGTTCATTGGTTTTTCATAGACGTTAGAATCTCACTAGTTTTAGGTTTTATTGGTTTTTTTCTATCAAGTCTTTTATTTACTAAATTTCGTTTCAGACTTCTCGTTAATTTCAGTTCAAATGCGAGAATTTTGTGCCGAGCCTATCAGAATTTTCCGTACTATGAAAGTGTTTTAGTTTTAGATTCGTAGGTTAAAATTATAGTGGAGCAAAATTCCAAAACATAGAGACATGTAATATTAACAACTTCAATTTACGGCTTCACAAGGCAAACATAGTTTAATCAACCGAGGGTATCACCGAAACACATGCCTAAGCAAAACAAAGTAGAAATGTCAAAATTCATATTTTATTGCAGAACAAAAATGTAGGGTCTCTTTGGATAGAGGGGTTAGGAGGGGAGAACTTTCTTTTCTTTTTTAAATTATGAACACTATAAACTGTTTTTTTAAATCAATTAAGTGTGATTGAACTATTATTATATGATCATCAATCATGACGTTCTTTTACTTTTTTAAACATGCCAAATATATATCAAAATATAGACCTAGCCCTCCAAACCCCCCCTCCCAAACAGACCCTAAGAAAAATTCAACATTATTGCTATTCACCAAGCATCATATGATGCTCATTATTAGACCACAATGTTTGTTAATAGTGTCTTTCTAATGCTTTAGCTCTGCATTAGGTAGTTTACATGAGGTGAAAGAGTTTCTAATTGATAGCCTTCAAAACTCTAATAAGATTTTAGTCTAACACAGCCCTGATTTGTTCTCAATCTTGTGATCTAGTGCTATTCATCCTTTACTGCCATGACTTTGAGCTAGTGTTGCACAATAGTCATTCAATTATTACATTAGTCTCGTATCCTAAAAAAAGTCATCATTAATTGATTATTTTACCCTCAGAGAACATAAACAGCAAGCATTTGGAAAAATATACATAAGTTCAACACCGACTGATATAACATAATGCAGCACAGATCAATTTAAAATATTACAATACTCGAAATTAAATTAGAACTATTAAAGATGCATGGGTCTGGGCTGTTCCGGTCTGCAATCAGCATACTGTCACGGTTTTTCACTGGTAAGACCAGCATTCTGTCTTTGTTTTTCATGGTATCCTTTGTTGAAATCTGTAATGTCTAGGTTTTGTAAGGTATTCATATCTAGGTGGAAGCTGTGATGAGTTTTTTATTTTTGAAGCTTGAAATCGAGTTTGAAAGTGGAGAATTTCTTACTATTTCAAGTTTTGGTGAAGTCTGTTAGTTATTCTGGTGGGAGGCTTTTCTTTGGTTGTATGAGTTAGGTGCGAAGGAGTTAGGTACATTTTTAGCCTGTTCGGGTATTGCCTTGTGTGCTACTGCCGGAAATTTTGCTTGTGGGGATTTGTTCTTGGTTTTGTCTGTTCTGTGTCCAGCTTGCCTCCTTGGTTGGCTTTTGTTTGTATTGTTTCATCCTGGTACATCTCGTGCGTGAGTGTGGTTTTAATATAAGTTGCTCTATAACTGCTTTTGGTATTATTTTTTTACCAAATGACTGCTTTTGGTATTAATTCCTCATTTGGTTGTAAAATTATGATATTTTATCAAGTTTAATGATGTGGTTGAATGTTCTGCTGACACATGTTTGATTCTGGTTGATGTTTTCATTTGTCTTACCTCCATTTGTAATTTATTGACGAGATGAGATGAGAGATTTATTGCTTACATTTAAGAATTTTTAGGTATCGATATCTTGATCTAAGGAGGCAACAAATGAATTCTAACATGTTGCTGCGGCATAATGTGGTTAAACTCATACGAAGATATCTAGAAGACATACATGGTTTTGTGGAGGTACTATCCAGTAGGTTCATCATTTGAATTTTTGAGTCTATTGCACATCGTACTTTGGTTGTTGGTATTTGGTATCCTGTGTTGATCTTTACCTTTTTTGTTCATAAGGTAGATTGAAACTCCAATACTGTCAAGATCCACACCAGAAGGTGCCCGGGATTATTTAGTTCCATCAAGAATCCAGGTATTTAGATTTTTTCACCTATTGCATGAGATTGTTATTTCATTATATTTGTCTAACAGTTTACTAGTCTTTCTTTCTCTTTGTTTAGTATGGATTTTAGATACAATAGAGCAAATAAGTCGACAGACTTTAAAAATATTGGTCTCGTCAGAAGTTCATCCAGGCAATTAGATTTATCTTTTGCATAATCAGATCAATTAATTGTTTTTTCAAATGCTCAATTGGATATTGCAATGTTGAATTTGGTAGTTGACAGGACCTATGATCCCAGCTTCAAAAGATATTTACTACCTATACCTCAATGGCATTAATGTAGAACGTATGCAGATTTGCCTTGTGCATGTGCGCACAAAGGACCGTCCTTTTATATATATCTGTTGTGTTTTGACTGTGTAGAAATGATTGCAAAAATTGTAGTATTTTCCCATAAGTAAGTTGTTTGTATCATGCCACTGAATTTTTATTTTATTGGCATAACATCTTTTATGAGAAGAGCATTGCTAAGATGAAAAGCAATATGAATGTTTTATCTATTTTTTAAGAGATGTAATTTATTTTACGTTTTGTTGATTCTGTCACATGAATTATGAAGCGAGGAACATTCTATGCCTTGCCACAAAGCCCTCAGCTATTTAAGCAAATGCTAATGGTAGCTGGTTTTGATAAATATTATCAAGTAGCAAGGTATAATATTCTTTTATTTTTTTAATTTATTTTGAGGTTATTTGTATCCTGGCTTATGTTATGGAGGTTTGTAAAAACTCTTCCCTTTTTCCCATAAAAAAAGCATTTGGTTGTGTGATTTACATAAACCAAGAATACAGAATGCTTGCTTTTATAAGCTAAACCAAAATTACAATAAAAAGATTGTGATGCAAGTGACCATTTTTCTTTCTGGATTAAATGCAATTTACCTTTTGCAGATGTTTTCGGGATGAAGATCTAAGAGCTGATAGACAACCTGAGTTCACACAACTAGATATGGAGATGGCTTTTACTACTTTAGAGGATATGTTGTCTCTTAATGAAGAGTTGATCAGAAAGGTTAGTTTATGCCATCTATAATCATATTCATTTTATCCACAATTTTGAAGTAATGGAAACATATATTAAATAAAAATTTAGAATGGAGGAACAAGGTATCAACATATGATAACTTTTGGTGATTTGAAATGTCAAATGATACTATTAAAGATTTAGAAGCAGGTATTGATATTTGCAGTCTCACTTATTTCAAGAAAAGATATATGTTGAAATGGGAAGGTGTTAATGTTTGTAGATTTTGTTTGATATAGATCTTTTGTGGACGTGATTTTACATAAAGAAAACCATAAAAATCGAATCATGTATATTATGGCTAATTTTGAAGTTGGTTTTTATTGCAGGTTTTTCTTGAAATTAAGGGCGTGGAATTACCAAACCCTTTCCCCAGGCTTACATATGCTGAAGCAATGAATAGATATGGTTCGGACCGTCCAGATACCAGATTTGATTTAGAATTAAAAGATGTAATGATCTTTATTTCACCTCCTCCATAGTACTTTTGTGGTTTGTAGCATATGGTAGTTTCTATGATATAGCTTGCTGTAATCCTGTGTTGAATCACTGCTTGTGTTTTAGTTTGTATTGCCATAACTTACCTAGATTTGCTTCATCTTGCTAAGATATAACTTTTCATTGGCTGGCAGGTATCTGACATTTTCTCAGGGTCTTCCTTCAAGGTTTTCTCTGATTCCTTGGAGTGTGGTGGTGTTATTAAAGTAATTTGTGTACCTTCTGGTGCAAAAAAGTACTCAAATTCAGTTCTTAAGAAATCTGGTGCAAATGGTGGTATTTACAATGAAGCACACAAATCTGGTGCAAAGGGTTTACCTTTTCTCAAGATCACGGAGAATGGTAAATTAGCAATTCCCTATCAAAACTCAATTTTATGATATTTTGAGAGATGTTTGTTATATTCCTGTGTTTTTTGTGTAATCCTTTGTTTTAGGGGATATTGAGGGAATTTCTGCTTTAGTATCAAGTATGGATTCTGCAACTAGAGAGGATTTATTAAGGCGATGCTCTGCAGGACCAGGTGATCTGATTTTATTTGCAGTTGGTCATCATGCATCTGTAAATAAAACTCTAGATCGTCTTAGAGTTTATGTGGCTCATGAATTAGGTTTGATCGACCATGTAAGTTGGTATCTGCTTTTTAAATGATTTTTTTCTGTCTATCTTTCTCCATTAATCATTTCACTTATGTTATCTTGTTATTTTTGTTTGAATTTTAGGCCAGACATTCAATTTTGTGGATTACCGACTTTCCAATGTTTGAGTGGAATGATTCGGAGCAGAGGCTTGAGGTCTGTTTTGCTTTTAATAACATCCAGCAATGCATTTCTTAATAAATAGGATATCTGGTTATGTTTTCTATTATTCTTTTCATTATTCTTAATTATGGGTTTGTGCAGGCTCTTCATCATCCTTTCACTGCACCAAATCCTGAAGACATGAACAACCTTGCATCGGCTCGTGCATTGGCTTATGACATGGTTTACAATGGGGTGGAGGTGATCAAGATTTATTTCTAATTTCTTTCCTCTCCCTTTAACTTGCGAGCCTTACAATTTTGCGACTGATACTCACTCAATATATAATACTTTGTCAGATTGGCGGGGGGAGTTTGAGAATTTATAAACGGGACATACAACAAAAGGTTTTGGAGACTGTAGGCATCTCAATGGAGCAGGCTAGTACATGTGACTCCATTCCTAGTCTTATTTATGTTTTTCATTTAGTTTCTATCTTTTCATATTTATTAAGTGAGTTGATGTTGGCTGGAAAAATTTAGACTAGAATTATGTAACATAGAAAGCAGAAAAATGTTAGAGCAGGAAGGTCGATACAAGAGGGGATCATAAGAATAGATATGATTTCACAAATTGCCTAACTGCCCCACTCACCCCACTCTAACACATATACCCTCACATGTATCCTCCCGCATACATAGATTTGGTTACTTTGGGTGATTGGGTCTACAACTTTTCCTTGGTCTCCCAATGGTATGAAAAATACAAGCCTATGACAATTTTACTAGAGGCTTTCCCGAAAAGTAGAGCGGAGATTGTGCAAAAAAAATAAAAATAGTAAGTGGAGTTACTATACGAATGTGTTTGGATTACATCACACGGGACGGGACAATTGATTCATTCAAGGTAGTCAAAATTTAGATTTTATGCATGATCGGTAAGGGGAAGTAAAACCGTAAATTGTATAATCGTAACATTAATTGTAAGATTATACAAAACTCATAAATATCAAATATATGCACATAAATCAACATGTATGCATGTAAAATAGCATACGTAAGACAAAACCTTTACATCACACTTGAAAAGTTAAGTAAATTTTAATTCATACGCATAGCTCACATTGCAACATAGTTGCATAACACTTCCGTAATTTAAACTTGAAATACTTATGTAATTATAAAACAATAACACTCGCATAACAACAACATAACACTTGAAATACTTATGCAATTCAAACGTTAAATCAAACTCATAAGTCTCAGACGTTAATATCGATGGGAAATGCTAACAAGTGCCCTAAGGGCACATGTTAAGAATAAAAAAATAGAAATATTGTCTTGGAAGTGGTGTATTCAATTAATTGAAAGTTAACATGCGCCCTTAGGGCACTTGTTAGCAATACCCTATATCTACATATTTCAATTTTCTGACATGTTAATGTGAACTGCAATTTTCTGACATTATAATTTCTTTTTCAGGCTGAAGCTAAGTTTGGATATCTTCTTGAAGCTCTTGACATGGGGGCTCCGCCACATGGTAAGTCTTCTAAAATGATTTATAGCCCCATTCCTCCCTTGTCGATAAACTGGATTATCTTATTAGAGTAGCATTTGTCGGTGCACAACCATACCGAGGAAAGGAAAAAAGGCTAGTTTTCTTTATTTATTGAAGTAGCAGTTATCACTAACTGCATGGTAGTGGCAGTTTAGACAATGGTATTTTTTTTGCACTGCTTTCATTGCTCTTTTTGAGAATTGAAGTGATCACAACACAATCAATTGCATTTGCTATTATCACTAATGCGGGAACCAAGTATTAACGCTGATCCTGAAAACATGCATATGGCAATAGATATATGATAAGACGTAGACATCTAACATTTATTATAAGCCAAACTTATGTTAAAACTACAGCTGCAGAGACAGGAAATAGTTCAAGCAATTTTATTGAAGGTGAAAGAACTTAGTGAATAGAATGATGTGGCACTAACTCTTCTAATTCTGTCTCATTTCACACATCAGTTATAAGACCATCTACAATGGTTTTTTTCTTTCAACACCCACTTTTTCAGTTCCCAACACTCCACATCATTTTCTCTCTCTTATTCAACACTCATTCAACTTTTACCCCCTCCAATGGTTTTTCATTCAACACTCTACCCCACCACTTTTTATTTCTTTTATTCTTATTTAATTTTTGTTTTTATAATTACATAAAATTATCGATTA
>Ga0228711_1002809_pt1 | contig 26998 bp, 12 predicted proteins | sample MedpolnodulmetaG_2_FD_177996 | JGI IMG/M metagenome (GOLD analysis project Ga0228711, IMG submission 177996) | Root nodule microbial communities from Medicago polymorpha collected in Santa Monica, California, United States - brown nodules | ecosystem: Host-associated > Plants > Roots > Nodule... | reverse complement strand
AATATATATATATATATATATATATATATATATATATATATATATATATATATATATATGTATGTATGTACATTCATTCATTCTTTTCTTCTCTCTCTCGTATCAAACAAACCCTAATCTTGTAACAAACATATTGAAAAGAACAACAACGTTGTTGTTTTTTCATTCTCAATCGTCTTTTTCCTTTGTTTGCGGTGTAACTTTTGATGATGAATTCCCCTCGAACTCCGACGACGATTTCATCATTATCATATTCTTCTTTTGTTACGGTATCACCAGTACCTCCTCTGATGGAAGCAACCAAAATGGAAGCAACCAACACAGGAGCAGCATTGTCCGATTTTGAAGACGAAGTATTACTCTTCTCCACCATTACCATCATCACCGCGAACTCCCATTTCAACGTCATCTCGTTTGTTAATGGTTACCGATCCATCAACTCCGCCTGCACCCAAAATGCGTACTCCTTGGGATCCCGATATCATTCGGGCTTACCAAATGGTTTTAGTAGAACATCATCAAAGCCATCATGCCTTGGATACCCAGCGAAAACGGAAACTCAAAACTTTGATGTCACTCAGATGATTCATAAAGGTAAGAATTTTAGTCTATTCAATTTTTTTGATGATCTTGTGGAGTGGAATGGAGGGTATTCTTCTAAGGTATGTATGTTCTTTTCTTTTATCAAAATTCTTATCCTTTTGTTGAATTCTTAACTAACTTGATCGTTGTAGTGTTTGCTTGCAGGTTAATCGATCTTCAACACAGCTGAACATGAAGAGACTCTTAAGTCTTAACATTATTGACGAGGTTCTATAACTCAGGTGCGCGCAATGTTTCACAATTCTTTACTTTCAATGTGAGATATTGTTAAAATCATTCATGAGCATATATTTTTAAAGAGATACACAGTTTTCCTTTCTTTTGAAAGCTTAACTATTTCTCTATACTGCTAGGCTATCTGGTGTAGACCGTAGTATGTGATTATGTTATAAGGGAATTCATTTGCCTTTCTTTTGAAAAAATATACTTGAAGGCACTTCAGACATTTTTAGGTTCAATGATTTTCTCCTCTGAATTGATTTAAGAGGAGTTCCATTATGTGTGAAGACTGAAGAGTAACAATGTGTGATTATCTGGTAGTTAGTTAGAACCACATAGCTATAAGGGAAACATAGACTACTAATTAAAAGTCATTTGCTTAAAGTCCTGTTTGGATCCATCCATGCTAAAAGGACGTATCAGAGCTTCTCTTTTAGACCAAGCAGCAATGCTTGTTAAACGTTGTGTTTGGATGAATCATATCTGAAACTGTGCTAGTTCTCTTTTGTTGTGTATAAATATCATTAATTATATTAATTCTTGATTGAAGGATAATTCTTCTGAAATTTCAATTGTAACCTCGGCGATGGACTTCTCCTGATATATTTTTCAAATTCTCATTTGCAACCTCGGTGTATCAACATTGCTTACACACACTGATGTACCCAATGACATTGCTATATCTTTTCAATCAAACATACGTAAGTGTCGGGGTGTGTGTGTGTGTGTGCGCCTCATTTTAAAGTACAAATATTAAGCTGTAGAGTAAAACCCCCCTTTCACAATGATACTTAGACTAATATGACTTGTTCGTGAACTCACATTGGAATTTTCCCTCTGTATCTTTAACATTATAAACTTTGGTGATTGCAGAACTTGTTGAAATGACTTTGTTTTAACATGATGCATGTACAAATTTTTACATCATTTGAGTGTTTTACATTTCTTTATTATGTTTAAATGCTTCTTTTATGTATTTTATGCTACCTATCGATAAACAGCAAAATGGTGCATGTCTGTCCTATTTTCTGTCACACTTTTAGCCATCCTTTTATATATGTTTTTTATGCTAAAAAATGGGCCGATTTTGATATTTATGTAGCATGACAACTTTTACGGATATGTTTGCTTCGTTGTGGAAAAAGGTAAAAAGTTATGGTAAGAAAGTTCTACCTGTCAAGGGTTCATGATTCTCAATAGAAAAGTATGAATTTCATAAACTTAGTCCACTTTTTCTTAATATCCAACTACTAGAGCGTTGGAGTCTTTGCAGGCACAACGCCGTTGTTTTGCTCATGAGCGGGCTACTGCCTGCTAGAGGTATTGGGAAGAGCATCAATTTTAAGTGTTTGACCTGGATTTGTGTTAGGCTCTATCCCTTCATATTTGCTTCTTTTGTGTTGGTTTTTAAAATATATACAAACTCATAGTTATTATTATTATTATTATTATTATTTGTGATGCATGGCGATCTGGTGGAGTCGAGTGGAGGGTATCATTCTAAGGTATGTGTGTTCTTTTCTTTTATCTAAATTATTATCCTTTTGTTGAACTCATGATGACTTACTTGATACTGTTTGCCTCTGCTTGTTTGATTTTTCCAATACTTGCAATGTTCTGTAGATGGTAGGAAGTTTGCTTTGCCAACATATTACACAAATTCTTTCTATGATTTCTGTCCTTGAGTGTGTAATCTTAATCTTCTGTACCTTCAGGTTTTCTCATATTAATTGATTAACTTCCCCTTTGAGCCCTTCCCCTTCAATCTCAATATCTAAATTGATTTTCACTTTGTAAGTCGGTGAGAAAGATTTCATTCATATGACTCAGTCGCATATATGGTGGTGCCATTCACTTCGTAAGTTGGATTGTTTTCCAATGAAAGTGCTACCTCGCGCATGTGCATGCCCTTGTCTACTTTATTCCCAGTGACGATTCTGTTGAGATAGTGCTTCAGTACCTATCCTCATTGTCTTTGTAGATTAAAATATTCTGTTAGTTTGAGATTTAAATGTTATCAATTATGTTTTAGTAGATTAAGATATAATGTTTTAGGAGATTTAATTATCAATTTTTGTATTTAATGAAGCTTCAGACCAATATAATTTAAAATAATTTTTTTCTGTTTTGTACCAACAAGAGGTATTATGGGCTAGGTTCGATTGAGAGAGCAAACCATACAGCATACAAAGCGATATCAGTATTATATCTTTTACAGCTTCAGTATTTGATGTTGAAAATTTTCATAATTGGGATTTTCTCAAGTGGGAATATGAAGAAAATGAGAAGATCAAAGGTATGAAAGTGTTAATCTTAAACAGAAAGTTTGAAATGCAAAGAATGAAGGAATCAAAATCAGCAAAAGAGTATTCAGATAGACTCATCAACATTGCAAATCAAATAAAAGCAGATTAAAGGTTTGCAAGAGCAGAGAAGACTCATGAGACGAGAAAACACCATTGAAGGAGCTTTGCTGGCGATGCTATAGATTCCTGGTAGCAGCAAATGGAAGGAGAACTATGCAGATCCAGAAGGCGACATTACTGCTTCAGAAGGGGGTTCATACTTATCTTTGAGAATAGAATGCGTGGGATTAAATTAAATCTGCTGATGCCACAGAGTTCTTCTGTTACCAATGGAGGTTAAAAGTTTTTCATTAGACTTGTTACACCTCAGAAAAATTCAATAAGCTTTGTGATGAGGCTGGAATTGCACATCAACTCACTTCTTCCTACTCTTCACAACATTATGGTCCGAGTGAAAGGAAGAATAAGACTGATGGAAATGGCTCGATTCTTTCAACACTGCATTATTTTTTCAAACTTGAAGGCTGGTCTGGATTTAAACCTACTCTTTCAAACTTGAAAGTATTTTGCTGTGTTTGCTTCAGTTATGTGCCACTAGTAAAGTCTGATAAGTTGGATAAAAGGGCTGATGTTGGAATGTTCTTAGGCTACAACAATGTCTCTACAGCCTATAGAATCTTTCAGCCGAGGTCAGGAAAAATCTGCATACATAGAAATGTTCGAAGGCCTGAGAACAAGAACGTAATTGGAATGAAGAGGGGAACAGTGGTTGAGTTCATATCAGAAGCTGCAGTTGTTAACCAATCATTATGGATTAGGAAATTGTTAAGAGATATTCAAGAGGAGAAGATGCAAAGTAAAGTACTAAGAATGCAGTGTTTCAATTCATGGAAAGACCCAAGAATTCAATGTGAATTTGTACTTTCTGAGGCAAGTTCAACAATTGGATGAAATCTCATTGCAATATTTTTTCTAAGCCACTAACTTCCTAAAAGAAAGTTTGAAGTTTTGTGTAAAAAGATCGGAATCTCAGGTATTGAAGCAACGAGTAGTGTTGAGAAAAGGCTTCGGTACTGATCCTCAATTCTAGAAACAGTTTTTTGGTCTTAACTTTTTAATTAAATTAGGATGCTTTCAATTCTGTTTTAGGATATTAAGATATTCTGTTAATAGGAGATTTAGATGTTATCGGTTCTGTTTTTGTAGATTAAGGATTTAAGATATTGTTTTTTAGGATATTTAGCTGTCTTCAATTTTTGCATTTCAAGAAGCTTCAGATCAATAAAATTTTAAGTAGAGTTTTCTGTCTTAAACCAACAAATGGTACTACTTTTCAATCAAACTTAGGTATGTCAGTTTTTTATTGGTGTGTGCGCGTGCGCATATCTCTACCATGCTTTTATAAAGCCCCCCCTCACAATGATTTTCTCCTCTCAATTCACCTGTTTGGATCCACGCTAAAAGGACATATCAGAGATTCTCTTTTAGATCAAGCACTAATGCTTGTTAAATGCAGTGTTTGGATGAATTTTCTTTATCTGCTGTGACTTTAGAATAATCTCAGAAAAATTTATCATGAAGCTAACGCAGAAAACTTCTTACCTTCCAAGCTAAAAATGAATTTACCAACTAGTAATATATTGTAACTGTTCCTTTGATGATAAGCAATTGTTACTTAATTCAGTTAAAAAAATTCAAATGTTTTGACTATTTTGAAAGGATACAGATATGGATACAAGAATTTCATATACAATAAAGTTCTGAATTTTAATTGTTTGGAACTCTTTTTTTAAAACCAAAAGTGGAGCAGCAAAGAGCTACTAGCCTACTACCATCAGAAATATATTAAAGAAAAAAAAATGAAAACAACAAAAAAGGAGGGGGATCGAGCCAAAACCTCCTCAAGAAGGGACAAATCTAAACATAGGCCACCCTATCTTGTTTTGAACATAAAACTTCTGGATGGATGTAGGAACTGAGTGCCAGCAGGTTAGATGATCAGCACATTGATTGCCAGGCCATCAGCACAATGATTGCCTTCTCTAAATATGTGTGAAACAAAAAATTGCATGTTCCTAAGCAAATACAAACAGTTATTCCACCTATTTCTTAAGCTCCAAGGAATCAGAGTTTTTGACTTAAAAGCATCGACTACCAGGGAAGATCAAGCTCAAGCCGTCATTGCTAGCAGCTTGAACCAGTTGCTAGCAGCGGCAATTTCTATATCCCTCATTGCTTCTGATAGCTCAGCATGGAAAGCATTGCCAGGGCCAGTGTTTCCAGCAAAACAAAGCACAAAGTCAGATTGCTTCAACAAAAGTGGTCATTACATTGGATCACATCGAGGCTATCAGATTGCTGTTGTCAGCTGTGCATCGCAACCTCGAATAGTGGTTTTTCTTTTTGAGGAGGAAATCAGTTCTACATTCAAGAATTGTTACAAGCCTTTCGAAATTCCAAATGTTCCAAAACTCAAGATTGAGTGTTTAACTTTGGAGCTCTTGAAAATGTTGCAGAATTGTTTTCGTTTCTTTTGAGTGTTACAAAATATTGTTTTCTTGGTAAATAATATTCATATGGCCTACTGTTTTTATCTAAACCTTAATTTATATAAACTTTGGTTACCACAACATTACCATATTCCTTTGTGCTGAGCATTTTGGATCCTGGGTTATTAAATTCAATCATATTGGAGATTAACAAATGATTTTGGATACTGGACTATAGATTGTAAAGTGACATACACAAATGATTTTTTTCAACGTCAAATATAAGAAAACACGAAGGAGTATATAATATGATTAAATAAAAATGTGTTGTACCAAAAACAAGAAAAGAAATGTATAAACTCACGGTGATGGTTTATTAGCTTTCAAATTGCATAAATTTAAGGCTTAATTGCACTTTTGGCCCCTTATGTTTCAAGAAGTTGCGATTTTGGCCCCCTAACTAATTAATTAAAATACAAAACAGCCCCCCTATGTATTGGATCTTTGACAGTTTTGGCCCCCTAGATCAATTTTGACTCGGACAACGCTGACGTGACACTTCAAATCCGCCACGTGTGTATTGCTTTGAAGTGCCACGTCAGTGTTGACCGAGTCAAAATTGGTCTAGGGGGCCAAAACTGCCAAAGATCCAATACATAGAGGGCTGTTTTGTATTTTAATTAGTTAGGGGGGCAAAATCGCAACTTCTTAAAACATAGGGGGCCAAAAGTGCAATTAAGCCTAAATTTAAAGAAGGGTTATTTGGATAAGTAAAGTTCAAAATTTGGTATTTTCTTTGAACATTGTTTAATATAGTTTATTGTCCTTTTGTCAAAAGAAAAAAACTCAATTTATTGCCTAATGTTACTTATCCCTCCAAAAAATATATTTTGTAGCATATGAATTCACGTTGCAGATCAAGAGCACAAATTTTGTAAAACTCATTATAATTACAAGATTGCCACTCTATTTTCATTGGCAACGGACGACAACTTGCAGCCGCATTTACAGTTGAGGTTGAACCGTTCAATACAAAGACACCATATTACCCATTATTTTTCATTTTCAATTTTGGGTTCTGTTTTCTAGAAGAAGAAAAATAATCATGGGTTCTATTTAAATAAAAAAAAATGAAACATTATTCAAATAAACCAAATCAAATATATTTACATATCATTATCTTTTAATTTTTAAGCTTAATCGCATTTTTATTCCCTCTATTGTAACTAACAAAATCAGCATATATTTTATAATCCTCTAGATCTGGTCTCATAGATTTTCAGACTAAAAAGAGCAATGTGCAAGGGCAGAGCTATTCAATGGCTATGTGTGGCTAAAGCCACACAACCAATTTTTTATTTTTATATAATATGTTAAAAATAAGAAAACAAGTCAACAATCTTGGGGAACTCTTGCATTGTGTTTTATGTTTGAATCCCACGAAGTTATTTGCATGCATTTTTTATGTGAATAAATTATTGAGGATGACTAAGTTTATCCAAATAATTTTATAGATGTGTTGGAAGTGGCATTACGTCATCAACTTAGGAATTATGTTATAAATGTTCAATATGATCCAAAACTTACTAAGTTAAAAGGGCTTCCAAATCTTTGTGCAAAACTTGTGGAAACAAATAAGTGCAATACATTTGTTATGGTTTATAAGCTTTTTAAGTTGATTTTGCTCTTACCAGACCTGCAAGTGTCGAACGTGTTTTTTCAGCTATTAAAGTTGTGAAGAATAGCTATGTAATAAATGGGTGATCAGTGACTAAATGACCGTCTTGTAATTTATATAGAAAGAGATGTTCTTTTAACAATTAGCAATGATGTCATTTTATCTCATTTTCAACAAATGGATAGGAGACAATTTTCATTGTAATATATTGTATCAAACAACGCGGAATGTCTAGATCTCTTCACGTATCAAATGTTTAGATCTGTCTTTGACAATGTGACATATTTAAAAGAACACTATAAGGGTTTACCATGCCGAATGATCAACACACATAAAATTACAACAAAACCATCTAAAAACCTCATATTTATCTTAAAAAATTAAATATAAATTAAAAATAATTTTTTTTATATCATTTCGTATTTATCATTTCATATTTACCCATTGTCAACTCACTTGTGATCAGTTATCAACTGTTTTTTTATGAAAGGTTGGCACCGCTACATAGGAACTGTATTCAACAAAACTTCTAGTTATCAAGACATTTTCCTAAGAAAAATATCACGTAAAAGTTTAATTTAGCCCTTTAAATTAATTGTATCGGTTCTGAAATCTGAAGCATGAAGAAGGTCACGATAACAAAATAGGCGTCAACTAAAACAACTTGCCAATGACAAGTGGGGAAAACGTTAGTGGAAGTGATGGGTGGTGAAATTTCAACCATTTCAAAAACCAAATACACCTAGTGAGAAAAGAAAGAGATCGATGAGATTTGAGAACAAATTGATGTATAATGATTGATGTAACGAAATAGAGGTATAAAAAAAATTAAAAAAAATCATATTAGTGTGAAATGCATGTTATCGACAAAATGTTGTGCTCCTACACTGAAAAACATTTTGACATATAATAATGTTAAGGTAGCCAAATTAATTGGTCAATAGTTTCTAGATTTTGACTCCTCTTCATCATTTTCTATATATATAATTTCCTCCTCATTTGAAAAACCAGAATTGTGAGGAGATTGGGACAAATTAAGATAAATCATAATGACAATTTCTATGAGCATCAAACTATGGTTTCTTAATTTGATTATCTTGTTTTCTATGATACTTTCTATGACACATGGAAGACCAATTAATCCAGAGTTTAGAGTGAAAGCTGTTAGCCTTGGTGGATGGTTGGTTACTGAAGGTTGGATGAAACCTTCTCTCTTTGATGCCATTCCAAATAAAGACTTCTTGGTTAGTAGTTACTTTGCATTTATTTCTTTTAGAGTTAAATAAGTTTTTCGTCCCTATAAATATAGTGAATTTTGATTTTAGTCCCTCATAAGTTACTCGATCAGCTTGTGGCAAATTTTATCCAATGTTTTCATCCCTAGTCTTGAATGAATATAATACTTTTATACTAGGACTAGGATTGATTACTTTTGTGATAAGTCAAAAAATTGTATTACTTGGAAGTGATTTAAACGTCTTTTATTCGGCAAATTCTACCGTACACCCAATATATTTGATTGTACCGGTACACCAGACCTTTAAATTATAGTTAAATAAGCTATATTTTGAAGAAAAATATTATTTTTAATCATTTATAATTATAATGATTAAATCTTAATCATAAAAAATGTCAACGAAATAAAATTGAATTTTTTGAATTTTTATCGCTCATAATAGAGAACTTTGATTATTTTATACTATAATATGTAAAAAAAAATTATCATGATTCTTATAAACAATGAATGATATGTTTTTTTATGAAATGATATTTTCTAAGATATAAATACCGACAAATAACTATTTATTCCATAAAATTTATCGTTAATTTAAAGATTTAAGAAGTAAGAGTACCGGTACACCTCAATTCACGAGTGTACCGTAGAAGTTCCCCTTTTATTCATATATTTTTTCAGGGGATCTTCTATTCATCTTTGTAAAATAGGTCGGGTGGATTTACCAAAATATAGGTCGGGTGGTAGTAAATAATATGACAATTATAGTACTATTTTTTCATTTTATATTTTGTTAATACTTTTATATATATGCTAAAACAAAATACTTCTATATATAGGATGGAGCTGGTCTTCAATTCAAATCAGTGACAACAAAGAAATATTTGTGTGCAGAGTCTGGAGGAGGAACTATCCTTGTTGCAAACCGCACAACTGCTTCAAGTTGGGAAACATTTAGAGTAATTAAGATATCCTAATTACTATTTATTAATCAATTACAATTGATTTAAATTAATTATTGATGTTGTTAATATGTTTCAATATTGTTGTGCAGTTGTGGAGAATAAACGAGGAAACTTTTAAATTCAGGGTGTTTAACAAACAGTTTGTAGGGTTAGATGAGATCAACGTTGTTGCTGTTTCTAATTCTTCCATTGATTCTGAAACATTCCATATTGTTAAGGAAAATGATAATTCCACCCTTGTTCGAATCAAAGCTTCCAATGGATACTTCTTGCAGGTGATCATATATGTCATTCTAATTATAATATTGCCTATAACAATAATAAAAAATTAAATTAAATTCTTGTACAAAAAAAATATAGTCTCAAACAAGTTGAAATTACACAAATTTTGTTGTTGGTATGACCTATACCGTGTTTTTACATTGCAACTGTTTTTGCAATAATGGTGACGCTACGGACTATGATATTGTAGCAAAATGTGGACAAATGCTGTCAAATGCAGACGCAATTATTGTTGCAACAACTATGTGTGTGAAGGCCGCAATTTAGATGTCTCATGGAAGCAAAACATGACTTTTGCTAAAACAAACATAAAAGTCAAAGTTAAAATGTGAACGGTATGGTCAAACTCTCCGTCGAACTTTGGCCCTAATACCATTGTTGAGTGGTGAGAGGATTCGAGGAACATCACATCGAGAGAGATACCATACTTTTACCCAAAACGTTAAGTCACACTATATTTATATGGATTTCCTAGCTTATAAAGTGTTGAATATTCCTTTTTCCATATGAGGAGGGACATATTACTCACGTTTGATATACGACCAATTACCTAAATAAAACTCATTTATTAAGTTATGGCATTCCTCTTCCATATATGTGGTGAACATTATTAAAATGAAAATTGTGACTTACAGGCAAAAACAGAAACGCTGGTGACAGCTGATATTTCAGAGGTTAGAGGATGGAAAGATAATGATCCAACCGTTTTTGAAATGACCATTGCTGCAAGATTGCAAGGTGATTTCCAAATAACAAATGGTTATGGGCCTACAAAAGCTGCACAAGTTATGAAGGTAAATGGCACAATACATAAATCCCCATATATATGTGTTAATTAAGTTTCATTATAATCTGATATGATATATGAGTAGAGAATTTTTTTTCACAAACCTAACTCAATTGAAAATGTCAATATTAATTATTAACTTGGACGTTTTCATCGTCTTCATCCAAGTTTAAACCCAAAATCTCATAATCATGTATGTGAATCTCAATTTAGAAAGTCAATAAATTTTTTTGGTCCTTCCATCTTTAGATGGTGTGGCGCGCTAATTAATGACGTGGATTCTATATGTTATTGCTTACATGGTGCCATCATAGACATCTCATTTTTATGTGATTAATATTAAAACTAAATTGAAAATTTTAAAACTTAGTATTTTTAAAAAATCTGAAAATAAAATCTCCACGTGGAAATTTATTTGGTGATTTTATTTTCAAATTTTTTTTCAAATATAATTATTAAACATTTTTATTTAACTTTAATATTAACGACATGGAAATTAGATGTCTAATGATGGTACCATGTAAGCAATGCATTTAGTATCCACGCCATTAATGAGCGCGCCAACTCAAGAGGACCAACATTTTTTGTTGACTTTCTAAATAGGGAGACCAAAAAATTGGTTTTAGAAAATAGGTATCAAAGGTTTACAAGATTAAAATAGGGGATCAAAATTGCATTAAAGCCTTTTTAATAATTGTTACGCATGATGATGATTGGTAGATAGATTATATACTTGAATAGTTTGATTTTTTGTATTAATTCTTTTACAAATGATCATTATTTTTATTGGTACAAATTAAATGACACTCATTAGCAGCAGGAATTTTTATTTTATTTTACTTTTCTTTTTATGTTTATGTTCAAGTTAATCAAATCTGAGATATGTGGCAAGTAGCAAGTTGTATTGTGCTTAATTGATGATATTTTTTTATATTAAGGATCATTGGAGCACATTTATAGTTGAAGATGATTTCAAGTTCATAGCTAGGAATGGACTAAATGCAGTTAGAATTCCAGTTGGATGGTGGATAGCAAGTGACCCAACTCCACCATGGCCTTATGTGGGAGGTTCCTTACACGCACTGGACAATGCCTTCTCATGGGCCCAGTAAGTTCATTAACCAACTACAATTCTTTTATATTAATTTTAAGTAATTGCTTAATAACTCCTTCAAATTGCTCAATCGATGGTTTGGATCGACATTTTTTATGAGTAAACTACGATCAAGTTGTAACTTTCCATGAATATTTTTTTATTTTTTTAAGGGAAAATTACACTCACCTCCCTTGAGATCTTCTTAAATTGCACTAACACCTCCTCTAATTTGATATACGCATTAACCTCCCTTCTCATGTAACACCGTTAGCTTTCCGTTAAATACATGACAAGAATTTTAGAGATTAGCTACCAATTTTGTTACCACTACTGGGTGGTTAACTCACTGCTAAATAAAACACTACAAGAATATTAGAGATTAATAACGTTTCCCTCAATCACTCACACTATGTTCATCAAACCTTACTGCTTAACCTAATTTTTTGTGTGTATATCCTTAATTAAACAGTGTTCAAACGTTTCAATTGACATCAATTCACATTGATTTCACACACTCTTCTTCTTCTTCTTCTAAGATTTCCAATTAACAAATTTCTCTTGATTTTACATCTTGTAGCATTGATTTTAACAATATATGCTGCTAATGAGTTCATATTTTCAATTGATTTGTTTCTATTTCTTCAATTTCTGCCCTTAATTATTCTTCATCCTCTTGAATTTGGTTTATCTAGTTTTTCAACCTAGAATTTCAATTCTGCAAAAGCAACATTAAGCAATTCATCCAACTTCATTATGTTGATGTGAATTAAAATCACTTCCTTCATTCTAAAATTGTTACATGATAGGGGAGGTGTTTGTTAGTTAAAAACTAGAGGGGATGTTAGTGCTATTTAAGAAGACCTCAAGGGAGGCGAATGTAATTTACCTTTTTTTTTAAAAATGTGAGCAATTTGAAGACATTGTTGAGCAATTGTCGTAATTTTATTCTGCTTTAGCTAGATTCTAAAACCAATGGTTTGATTTCGTTGATATTAACTTATTTACCTTGTTGTGGTGAATCATATTTTTTTTCCAAAGGTAATGTAGTTTTTCGAAATCACAGTGGTTTACCATGATTTTTACAAATTCACCATAAAGCTAAACATGCACAAAATAAAATTGTTGATTTAGGTCTTTTTTGGCATTCTCAACTTTACAAATATCTTGATTAATGATGAACTTTACACTTAACATAACATTGTATGTTGTAACAAGTATGGTATCCTTATAAAAATTTATATGCAGGAAATATGGATTGAAAATCATTATTGATCTTCATGCTGCACCTGGTTCTCAAAATGGCTTTCAACATAGCTCTACAAGAGATGGATCACAAGAATGGGGAAAATCAGATGAAAACATTCAGCAAACGGTTGATGTTATAAGCTTCCTAACAGCAAGGTTAATACATATAGTATTTGTACATTATTTCATAATCTATACATTATATGTTTCTAATCGATGATTTACCACATTTGTCATATATTTCTATGTGTCGTAGGTATACAAAAAACCCTAGTCTATATGCAGTTGAACTCTTAAATGAACCCCTCTCTCCTGGTGTAACCCTAGAGACCTTAAACAAGTACTACAAGGCTGGTTACGACGCGGTGCGTAAACACTCCACCACCACCTATGTGGTGATGTCAAATAGGCTAGGAATCTCAGAACCCAAGGAACTCTTTCCTCTTGCCAATGGCCTTATGAGGTCTGTAATTGATGTTCACTACTACAACATCTTCGATGATTTGTTTGAAAACATGACTGCTCAACAGAACATTGATTTTATTTACAACAATCGTTCATCAGAGTTGAATTTTATTACAACATCGAATGGTCCTCTTACTTTCGTTGGTAAGTCTTAAATTTTTTCATTATAATTCTCCATATAAATGTGGTTTGATTTCAATCATTGTTTTAAAACATTCTTTTAAAATAGTTATTTTAATTACAATCAAATAGTTTATGTATTAATTTTACAAATTCAATAGATATAATTAAATTGATCAAATACATAAGTTGTCAACATTTGGACAACATAATAGTATTCAAAGATACAATGATATATACAATATTCTAGAATATTTATGTTGTATTAATTTATGAAAAATATAAAATACATAACTTAGTTTTTTTATTTTTAAATATAGATTTTACTTTTCTCTTGCATATAAAATGAATAAATTTTGAATTCAAGGTGAATGGGTTTCTGATTGGCGAGTCAAAGATGCCACAAAAGAGGACTTCCAAAGATTTGGCAAAGCACAAATAGATGTTTTTGGTCAAGCAACATTTGGTTGGTCTTACTGGGCTTTTAAGAATGCAAACCTACATTGGAGTCTTGAGTGGATGATTAATAATGGTTACATCAAGCTTTAGAAAGAGATTTTACTTTAATTAGACCCAAAAATAAAACTAGCTTGTCTTGGTGGTGTTGGTACCTGTAATTTAGATCTCTTTTGTGATCGGTTCTTTGTGATCTGCATGGTGACAATATTGATTATAAAACTTTAGAGACTTGATGTTTATAATCAACAAAGGAAGAGACAAGGGTTATAGATTGCTTCACAAAGAAGCTAGAAAATTATGACCACTCATTTCTGTAATAATTAGACAACAACATTGTTCAGCATAATAAAATAATTTTATGGTTATGTTTATGAAAGAATATGCTAATTTTATGGACTTTCGTATTAAGGAGAAAATAAAAGCACAATTGAAATGAGTGTAACTGTGCGTGGAGCCATAGATAGATGAATTTACAGGTAATTGATACAATGTTGAACTATTGAATAAGAAGTGATTTTGTAGAGAAGAAGATAGAAGATGAATTGAATCTTATCTGAGAATGAAACCGCCATGGATAAAGCTTGAAGCTCTAGAAAATGTAGAAAGAGAATTTATTGATTGATTATGAAAATGGTTACAAGAGTAGCTTATATAGAAGCCGAGTCTTCTAACTAACTACATGCAACACAAATGAAATGTAAATGAAAGTGAAATTACAAATGTTAAAATGTAACTTGTGCGCTAAGTAACCTCCATATTATCCTTATCATGTAATTGCCTATCCTTCTCTTCATTGGTTTCCTCTAATATCTTGTTCCAATCTATTATCAAAGAGTAAAAACAACAGAATTTATAGCTCATCCATACAGCTTCACCTATTGTAACATCTCATTCAGCTTCACCTAGTAAGAAGAATCTTCCACTTGTTTAGTTGGAAATCCTTGAGAAATATCCTCTCCTTTATTCTCAGCAATTGGATCTTTAATTCTCTCATCACTGTGATTATTTAATAAGGTGTAAGAACAATTATTTAAATAAAGAACAACAAAATATATAGTTTCTTTCAAAATATATATATATATAGTTAGCCCCATAAAATAGGGATAGGAATGTGTGATTTTCATGTTTTAATACTCGTACCGATCATTGATTCAGTCAAGGCATTGTTGCTCTTATATCAAAATTAATTGTATTTTGGTCCTCGTATTTTACATGCTCACGGAAATAGTTCTTTCTTTTTTAAAATTTAACATTTTTATTCTCATGCATCACATTTGTTCAAGTTTTGGTCCCAACCATATATTTTTTGGCCTAGAAACGGTGATATTTGGCTAAAAAAATCGCAAATGTTGGCCTTAATCTACTAATTTTCAAGCCATAAATGGTAGATGTGCCTCGCCAATATCACATCTCCCTCAACAATATTGAGTCAAAAAATGAAAATCGAAGACTTCATTTGATGAGAGTTATATACAAAGAGGATATTGGTGGAATCCAAATGTTTAAAAATATTTTAAAAAATGCGCCCAACTAAACTTTTATATTTTTCTATCATCTCTCTTATAAAGAGGGTGTCTCATTTTCTTTTGAAAGATGGATAAAATTTCATCTTTCAAATATCCTTGTGAATATCTATTATGCAAATTTCAAACAAATTTGTAAATATATATTGGTATCCGGATGACTTTTTTTTAATATAGTTTTTATTTTAATAATCCTAAATTAAGATAAATTATCCTTGATTAAAATTTAAGAGTTAAATATGTTATTCTTCTTTATAAAATTAACAAGTATTTTTTTCCACCCAATAAAATAATCACACTTTTTAGTCCACATATAATGATTGTGCAAGCAATTACAATTCTAGTTGTTAAATCAATGCATTTTTTAAAAGATTTTTTTGCAGACATACATGTTTAGAATATTATAGAATGTTCGTTCACAAAATTGAATTCAAAATTTGATTTCTATATTCAGATATTTGTTACATTAAACTTAATCATTTAGACTTTAAAAAATATTATAGAAATTATTAATAATTAATTTTTTTAAGAAGTCAAATTAGCTCAATGAAATTAACATCGAGGATAATTGAATCTAAGATCTAAGATGAGCACAATTCAAGATCTCAAACGAACACCAAGTTAGGCTAAATGGGTTGAAAATTATTAATTAATTAAAGTGATATTGAAATAATTTTACAACTTTTCAAAAAATAAATAAATAAATAATTTTACAAGGTGAATACCTAACCAATTTTTATCTCCTAGAAAAATACCTTTTCCAAGACAGAAGTGAAAATTATGTGTTGCAAAACCTTACCATGGGTCAGTTTCCTGTTGTTGTTGTTGAAGTTTCTGTTGTTGGGCATTCAGTTTGTCTATTTTCTGTTGCAACTTGTCATTACGTATCCTTATCTCATCATTGGTGAGTCGTCTTCTGAAACACAAAAATGGCATAATGGCGTAGAAATGTGAAACTAAAGTCTCAAAATAAGGTTGTGTATATCCAAATTATCTCACCATTAGTAGTTATTTATATCATTGAGTGATTGCTAGTTGTTACTTACTCTACAATTAGATTATACCTATTGTCTTATTCATATACTTAGCCGCCTAATTTGACGTTTCAATGGTTAATTTTATATGAAATAAGATTGTAACATTCTTGTTAAGAACATTTTTAAATTTGAAGCAGCTTACCTCCATAATCATCCAAATAAGTGTTGCCAATAATATTTTCGTTGGAAAACAATATTTTATTTGGTAGCCAATGCATGAGTTGCTTCTCGTGCATGAATTTTTTTTTTAAAGAAACAATATTAATTGTATACCATCCACTCCAATTGTTATGAGTGTTTAGACAAAATTTTGCCACCCACCATGAACTTGCTTCGTTCTTTTAATATTCAAAGATGCGCGTATGATGCTATTTACAAGGTATTAGGTGACGCTTAACACGGTGACGTTAAAATATGACACCATCGTCGGGAAATATGATCGCTGCTAGAAGATATACACATTTACCCGCGCAAAGTAATGTGCTGGTGATTTTTCAGGATTTTGCTGCAAACTTGTTCCATGCAAGGAATTTTACCGAAGATATCACATTTGTAGAGAAATCATGAGTGGAGTTGGGTAGTTCAACAAGTTTGAGTTAGAAGATTAAAAGAGTTGAGGATTTAAAGATACGGATTTTAAGTCATAATGAGAAAAAAAAATACTAACATAATAATTAACATATTTAACATATGTCATTAATAAATAAGTAATAACAATAATGAGAAAGTTCTTCGAAAGAAATTTTGCGGATGTGTTCACCAAGTCATTACCTAGATCAAGGTTCAAGCAATGCTTTGACTTGGTCAAATTTGTTGAACAATAATTCATGGATGTAGAGGGCAGTAAAATATTTATGGTTAAATTGACATCACCACTAATTTAGAGTCAAGGTGGAGAAATGTTAAAATTGGCTTAAAATTTGGTGATAGAGGTTCGTCGAAAATCGCAGCTTGATTAGTTGCAATCTAGTGTGACTTGAGAGCTGGAAGATTGGTTTGGGTCGTCATAAATCATGGCGAGATTTCTTGCAATCATGGCACGATTGTGGATCAGGTTGGCAACGGTAATGTGTCCTAGTTAAAGATTGTGACGTGATCCATGCAAATCATGGTGCGATATGACCTGAGCCTGGGGTACTATATAAGCCTTTATTCATCATTTTTTTTAGTGGCTTCAAGAGAAAGAATCTTGAAAAACTAGATGAGAGAACTTTTAAGGAATTTAGAGTCTAAAAGTTGAGTGTTTTTAGGTGAGACTCTTGAGTCGGGAAACATTTCTCAAACACCTTGAGTAGTGAAAATCTCATTTGGGAAAGGATCAAAAAGCTCTCTCTTTGGAATTAATTGCGGGTTGGAGTGACTTGAAAAAATGGATAGAAATTAAGGTTTGTTCTTTGAAAGTTTGGAATCTTGTAAACACTTTGTATCACTTATCTTCATAGGGAATTAGAGAGCTTCTCCCTCGCCCAGACGTAGAACTTATTAGTCTAAACTAGATAAACAAATATCGGTGTGTTGATTTTTTCCTATTCTCTTGTCTTTGTTAATTTGGTTAAAGTTGTGGTTTTGCTTCACACACATGTGTAAATCTGTAGTTGTTGTTGTTACTGCTGGTTGAAGCTATTTTAATTTAATTACTACTTCTTTTATTTTCACACATTTAAAGTTTATTATGTTATTTTACTCTAGAATTCACAACAGATGACATGGAGAAAGAGATTGGAACTTCTTTGACTTGTTCACCTCCACCTTTTTGAGAAAAGCTTTCTAATTAACAAACATATCGAAAACGTTTCAATTTTCCATGGCAAAAGTATGAGTTTCGATTTTCCTTTCCATGGCAAACGTTTCAATTTTGTTTAAATTACCGAAATTATTTGACTGAGGTTTTTCTCGGTTTGCATGGTCACTTAGTTTCCTAGAAATCCTTTTCTAGTGTTGTGTTCACGAAATCATTTAGCACTTGTGCTTTGATTGATTTCCGGAAAACGCATGCAAAGCATTCTGATTGATTGTTTCCAGAACCATTTCTTTGATGTTTTCGGTTCAAGCTGCGTTTACCACTTCTTCTTTTTTACAGAAACTTTTTTATTACTCATCCTTTGAATCTACAAGAAACAAAATCTGGTTTTTCTGCATCGTTGAATTGCATGTGGACAAGGGGAAAAGCATTATTTTTATTTTTATTTTTATTGAAAGTCACTTGTTTGTGTTATTTCTTATTGTTCAACCTTATTATCAAAAACTATATTTCACTTATTTAAAAGCATGAAAGTTGACACAACCTTATTTAAAAAATCATCTAAAACTATATTTCTTATTGTTCAAATATATATAAGTTGATAATATTATATTTCGATTTACTGATGAAACTCTTTTCGATGATTTTTCTTATTCTCAGATAATAACAAATCAAAATCCTCTTATTATCAATTTAAAAATAAAATACAAATGCACGTCTTTGTAAAACACATTGACCTCTATCACATAAACAAACAAAAGCCACCACCCCAAGTCTAGCCAATATTACAACACTATCACACAAAAAAGAGAAATAACAATTTTGCTTCTTAATCAAATATCTCAATTATCACCATCATAGACCTCAGTGTTCAAAATTCCCAGCTAATAGACTCGCTTTCCAACTTTCTTCTTCACTACTCTTTATTATGATATCAGGTCATCAATAGTTCATTCAAAAGAAAACAAAAAAAAAAAAGAGTAAGAACAGTATATTATATATAAATAAATATATAATAAAGCAGAAAAATAGATAGGTAGACCATATAAATTAAAGCATCAAGATATAATTTCATATAATAAGTAAGTCATAGGATTGTTATTCCCTATTTATTTTAATTTTTTGATAGAATGATATTCCCTATTACTTCTTATTGTTAGAGGAACATAATATAATTTAATATTTAGATATTTTGCAAAAATGTATAGAATATTGTAAAATATCTCCTAAAAAATAATAATTTTTTTAACAAAACATGAATTAAATATGAATTTTTAAATGCAAAAAATATAAAAATTCATATTTAATTCATGCTTTGTTAAAAAATTCTATTTTTTTATGAGAGATTCTTATAATATTATAAATTTTTCTGCAAAATATTATTCAAAAATATGAATTCTACATGAGTTTACTTTAAAGAATGGACCAAAAGCAAAAATAGAAAACTTTTTGGGACTAAAAGTCGAAAAAAAGTTGTAGAGGGACTAAAACGATATTTAAAAACATATTTAACCCACGTTTTAAAAAATCTATGTAATGGTCATTGAAATGAAAAGCATATGTCATATATATATATCGACTCACGGGTGAGTTTGCAGTTGTTGTTTAAGGTTCCGATTTTGGGCCATCAATGCTTCACGTTCTTTCTTGTGGTCTACTTGCTTTTTCAAGTGCTGATTCTGTATCCTTATTTGTTCATTGGTGGGTGGTACTAGTACTGGTCGTCTTCCTCCGCAACACAAAAATGGCATAATGGCGTAGAAATGTGAAACTAAAGGTTCTCAAAATAAGCTTTTGTGTATCCAAATTATCTCACCATTAGTAATTATTTATATCATTGAGTGATTGCTAGTTGCTATGCTACAATTACACTGCCTTATTGTCTTAGTCATACATAGCCACCTAATTTGACGTTCCAATGTTAATTTTATGTGAAATGTGATGGTAACATTGTTGTTGAATACATTTTTAAATTGAAAGCAGCTCACCTGGGTAATCATCCAAACAAGTGTTTCCAATAATGTAGTCGTTGTAAAACTTTATTTTAATGTAATCTTTGCTTCTAGGGCATAAATATTTTTTCGTCAAAGAATGAAAGATACAATAATAATATGTACCAGTCACTGCGTTGGTCTTAAAATATAATATTCGAGGATACACGTATGATGCTATTGCCAACGTCTTCTAATTTTATAAGGTGACGTTTAACACAATGAGATCACTATGAAATATAATTTCATCATTCTTAACTGAAAATGAAAACCTATTTCTAGTAACTTTCGAAGTAATTTTTTTAAAAAACAATGAACTAAAGTCTAAGAGTTTTAAATTTAAAAGAAATGAATTTTATGATGGTAGACAAACTGAAATTAATTTCGGTTTTTTCGAAAATCTATACAACAAAATAATTTTCACTTTAATATTTGAAAAGTTATAAAATTTATCTTTTTAATACAAACTTTGTGTTTTATTCTTTATTCAATAATAAATTTATCTCGTCCCTCAATTAATTTACCTTGTAATACTCCATAGTGTTTACCAACATTTATTGGAAGAGCAGTGCTATATCAAGCGAGAGTTTTCATCACGAGAGATTCAAGAATTAGAGTCAACCAATTACATCACGTCCTTGGCCGGAAAACACGGCAGATAGTGGAAGTAATATAGGGAAGACTTTCAACTATGTGGCTAGATGTGTTGGTCGTGAACTTATCATCATGATTCATGTCGCGATGTAAAGCATTTTCCTTATTGGAAACTAATTCGATTTTCGAAACGTTTAGTTTTTCAGTTTATAAAGGTTATATAATACGACTATCAAATCATTAGATCTCATAAGTTTAGTTTTTCACTTAAATGATGGCTCATCATATTCTATTCCAAACCAGAAGTAGAAACTGAAAACACAAATGAGCCAAATTGGCTTGAACTTCCAAGAGATGTGACAACCAACATTTTCCGAAGGCTTAATACCTTCGACATAGTTACTAGTGTATGTCAAGTGTGCCCTCTATGGTGGAATATATGTAAAGATCCTTTCCTTTGGCGCTCCATTCGAATGACCAATACCTGCTCTAATCGCGCTTATATGGAAAAGATTTGTCACAACGCAGTTGGGAGGAGTTGTGGTCAGCTAGAAAATATTAATATCAAGTATATTTTGCAACCGATGATCTCCTTGAATACATAGCTGATTGGTAATTTACTTCATACTATTTTCTCTTGCTCTTTCAAGTGTTACTAATTTCAAATATTAATGATGAAAAGAATACCAACTTTATAGTTAAATAATGTACAAATGTTTATTAATAGTTGTTAATCCAAACTTCACAGCGCTAGAAATCTACGACGTTTGGGGATCGTGGAGTGTCAAGAGCTCTCATATAAGGGATTTAGTGAAGCTGTAAAGAAACTTCCATTATTAGAAGAGCTTGAGATTGCATTTAACCAACACTTGTCTAATAAGGATTCACTTGAAGTTGTTGGCCAATATTGCCCTCTTTTGAAATCATTGAAATATGAAAAGTTCATCGACGATGACGATGATTTTGATATTGAAGACGAGGCATTTGCATTTTCTATTGCTGAAACAATGTCCGGATTACGTCGTCTTCAAATTTCTTCTAATGTACTAACTACTGATGGGATTCTTGCCATTCTTGATGGGTGTCCTCTTCTTGAGTCTCTTGACATACAAGAATGCCGTTCTTTGTATATGAGTGATAGTTTGGAGAAAATGTGCCATGAAAGAATCAAAGATTTTAGACTTCCTGCTTATTATCCGTACTGTGCTTCTGATGATGATTACTATGAAGACCTTCTACCGGAAAATTGGAATGGATCTGTTTATGGGGACCGTAATTTGTCCATGATGTTAAAACATGACTGAAAATTCTAACGGTGATCCTTGAAAATTATGATGTGTTCTTTCTTTTTTCAATGTTCCTTGTATTCCCCCTCCCCTAAAATGTTTTACTCATGTTGTTGGCATAATGCTTTATTAATCTAATAGATTTTATTTTGAAGAGGTTATTAATCTAATAGATTATCTTTGTTTGAAAGTTTAATTGCACATTTGACCTGTCTAGTTTTTGAATTTGTGATTTTGGTCCCTTAGTTTCAAATGAGCTATTTTGATCCACCTAGATTGCCCGCTTTCTAATTTTGTTGCACCTCACTCACTTTCTCCAAATTTTGGATGAGTTGGAAATTTTTAATTCTGTGGCCTCCTTATGTTCGGGAAGATAAACAAATTACAATATTCAATATTTCCAATTTAGCTGTAATTACTATGACTAAATTTAACTACTACCTCCACCCAAAATTGTATGATGATTTTGTCCATCATAAAAATTAAAAAAAATTTAAGTAGTGATTCCACGGTTGTAAGTATAAAGATTTATCGTCTTTTTCATTATTATTAAGAAATGTTTGTATTGTAGATAATGTGTTTATTTTATGTATGAATATACCTAAAATGTCTTTTGTATATATGTTTGGATTGATGGGATGTGGTAGAATGGAGTAACTTGTTCCGGTCCGTCCACTTTCTAAACAATGAAAGGGAAACATTTCACAGCATATCTCAACAATGGAATGAAATGTTTATTCCTTTCCGCTCCGTTCCAAATGGGGTAATCGAGCATGTAGTTGAACAATATGAATTTTATATTACCCAAATTAGTACTGGAGCTACTGTCATGTACGTTGTAATATAAGCAAAATGAAAATGAATACTTTACATGTAATTTTTTTGGAGCTGCTGACATTTTATGTGATTACATTCTTGTTAAGAGCTCACACTGGATCTCTTTTTTGCGATGAGTAACCCATGAAAGGGTTCTTTATAGGTGATTTTTTAAAGAAACTTGCGAAACAGTTTCTCCCCAAACACTTACCGTCTTTATGCCATAAATTGATTCGGGAGAGGATAAGAGCGAAGTAAGTCTAAGATTGTGACTAGAAATCTATTTGATGATGTTCATATGTACATCCTGAAAAGAAGGTCCATTCGAGTTGGGTAGATGGATCGAATTCCCATAGAGCTTAAGCGGCATTTCTTTGTGCTAATTGTTGTGTGGGACACGCGTGAGTAGGGGTAAGATGATGTGCCTAGGGTACTTGAGTGTTGTTACGATTTTAAGGGCGTAATTTGAGACGTTGGATTTCTCTTTTTGTATTCTGATAAATCTAGACCGTTGGCTTTCCTTCACATTATATCTATAATAGCAGGAAGCTGTTATTTTGAAGAACTTTTTGGAACCTTTGTTATTCCCCTTTATGTGACGATTCACTTATGATTACACTTCATCATGTGATGTTTTAGCAATGTTTTTTAGTCATTTCATAAACAATTAAAGACAATTTAGAGGAGTTTTAGATGAGTTGTTCATGGTTTGAAGTAAATTTTGTATTGTTTTGAATTAAGTCGTTGTAATACGGGTTCTTCTCTAACGACATAACTTCATATGTCTTTTGAATCTTGTTGTTGATAAACCATGTATTTGGACAAAACAAGCCATCTCATGGAAGTTAAGGAAGCTAAACAAATGAGGATCAAAGATGGTTCCCGAAGGTTTTGAGGAAATTAAGTCCCAAGGCATGTTAAGGAAGAAGAACACTCGAAGAACGAAAGAAAAAATGTGAAATTTCCATTTGGTTTCTGCCGAAAGCGCATGCAAAATTTCCTCAAGTGCATGCACGATAGTTTTTCTACTGTCCAAAGCACCCTAGGCACATGGCACATGCGCCTTGCGCATAGAAGTTTTCACAGCAAAATAGATTTTTGCTGTTTTTGTTTATCTTTCCTTTGGGTTTGGGGAAAAAAAAGCCAAATAACCCAATGCAACCAACTTGAAATATGGCTATAAATAGAGCTCTTTTCACACATAATTAATTAAAAACTTGGTGGTTCAATACAAGGAAAGCTTCAGGAGCATCAAACCTCTCACTTGTTGTAAAGTATGTTTATATTTTATTTGGTTATGTATTAAGTTAACATTAGTAACTAAACACTCTAAGATTAAGGCTCTAAGAAGAACCTCTATTTATTTGTTGGATTCAATTAATGAAATTTCTTTATTCAGTTACGATCTAACTTTTATTTAATTGCCATATTTTTTCGATCGTTATGTTTTTTTACTTTAGGCTTCATAACCCTAGATATCAAACATGTTCTCTAGGTCAGGGTATAATAATGACAACCTTGATTTAACCTCAGCAAGAACAATATAAATGTTTCTTAATTGTCTTTAATTTATTAGGAATTTTAAAGTATAATAGTTAGATTATGATTCATCTTTTTAGAATTTCTAGTATAGCCCTCGTTTAAGCACAAACACAATACACATTCTATAAAAAATATCATGGTCTCATAATCATAACCATCCTTTATAAAGTAGATAGAATGAATTGGATGAATCTTATTCGCTATTAACCATCTGAATCAAACAAACCAATCTCATTGGTGCCATAAGCTAAAACTTGCTTATATTATTCCTAAATAACAAAAAGATTTAATTTTTATTTATTTAGTAATTTTAATATTGTAGTAGTATCTTTTCTTTATTTTTGTTTTTAGTTCTAAAAGAAAATTTCTAAAATGATTTCTTTCTATTTTATTATATTTTCATCTTAAAACGATATTTTTTTTTTGACTATGGAGGTGTCTAAGAACACAAAGAAGAAGTGAATTCTAAGAGCACAGAGAAGAAGGTGCCTAAAGTCAAAAGTGAGGCTATGTTCTTTCATATAAGCCACTCCAATAATGGTTGAGACGTCGAGCTAATGACATTCAACAAGTGATGAATGGGAGGCAATCAATTGATTTTTAATTTTCTTTTCCAGTCAGTTTTTAATTTCTGTGAGTCTTAAGTATTCATTATATCACTTATTGTTGTTACTTGTAATTATGCTTGCATTATTTGCATGAATTGCATAACCTTTCCATTTGCATAGATTTTAAAATTATTTTTGTTTTAGAGAATTGTTATTACCATAAAGGTACGTAGAAGGCTATCTTACTCCCAAAGATCAAGATCACAATAACTATTTGAGTTTGCTACGGAAGATACTCATCATGATCACCATCTCTTTTCTTATAGCATAAAGGGTGATAATTAGAGCCAAATATTTTCACTTTCTGCTAAATTCTTTCATATGTGTCTATCCATGTTTGAATAGTATTTCTCTAAAGTTTGTGGTGGTTTTCTACAAACTATTGATCATATAAACATACACATAAGACACTTGTTTTATATTCTGAGCCTTTTCAAACCACCCTTATGAATTATTATCCCATGCTAAACTACTTTGAGGCTCCATGCAATACTTTTTTTGTTGTTTTGGTGACAAATTATGTCACAAGTTTTTGAACTTTTAAAGCTATATATATAATTTCTTTGGAGTTAGATAAAAATTTAAGTATTTGATATGATTTGAAGCTAAGTTTAGGGCGCCCTTTTAGAATTAGCAACATCTTAATTTTAGGTTGGAGTACTAGTTGAACATTGCTATAAAAAATGAAAAAGAAAAAAAATGTAGAAAAAAGTCATTAAAAATTGGTTTGCCCAATAAAAGAGACAAGAATCAAATTTTCTTTCGCTTGACAAAAAGTGAATAAGTAGTTCTATTAATATATAGAATTTTTAGCAAAGAGATAAAGGTTAAGTGTATGTACTTTATTGTTTAGGGATCCGTAGTTATGTCTAACTCCAAATCTTTTGTTATCATACTTTCCCAAATATATCCCACCTTAACATCAGCCACGTTATGACCTTGAAAATACCTCATATCAAAATGCATTAACATGTCACTAAGATTGCGGATTAGACACACAATAGTAACAACTATTAAAAAGGTGAAAAGGAGTTAGACACACAAAAAATACCTCATATCAGCCACATTAACATCAGCCATGTTATGACCTTGAAAATACCTCATATCAAAATGATTTTTAATATGGTTGTTGGCATTCATTAATACAAAATAAACAAAAAAAAGTATTGATGAACTAGTAACTTTCCTGCAGAAAAGCTTTGCTGCGGAATTACATGCGGAACGTTCGCAGGAAACACTCACGGGCAGGGTCCCTCTCCCACTCTGACCGAAAATTTCATGCGGATATTATTGGCTTTTCTTGAGGAAAATTCAATAGGAAATATAGCTTGCGCCTCAATGTGAAAGCATCCAACTGCTTCATCGCCGACATGCATGTTAGACAACACCAACACTCACGATGGGATCATCAAGCCTTGAGGTAGAGAACTAATATAGATTCTGCAACGATCAAACCTTTAATAAAAAGAACTCTGAACAAATATTAATAATATCCTTGGGGGGAAACACTATGACATGGTCACATCAAAGCATTCAACCAGAAACAAATATCACACGCATCCAGGGATATCAATCAAAGATATTAAAAAAATTAGGGTTAATAGTGTTTTACCCCCTGTAATATATGTCATTTTTGGTTTTCCCCCTTGTAAATTTTTTTGTTTAGTTTCCGTCCTTGTAATTTGAAGATTTTTTTAGTTTTGGACCTTCGTGACATATTTCGCCTCCTGTAAAATCTTCAAATTTCGGTTTACCCCCCTGTAATTTGAGCAAATTTCGATTTACCCCCTTGCTAATTTCAGCAAATTTTGGTTTACCCCCTGCTATAACATCTATTTTGTACAGTCAAAATTCATGAAGGTCCAAAACCAGAAATCTTCAAATTACAAGGATGGAAACTAAAAAAAAAAAA
>Ga0228711_1002808_pt1 | contig 26998 bp, 17 predicted proteins | sample MedpolnodulmetaG_2_FD_177996 | JGI IMG/M metagenome (GOLD analysis project Ga0228711, IMG submission 177996) | Root nodule microbial communities from Medicago polymorpha collected in Santa Monica, California, United States - brown nodules | ecosystem: Host-associated > Plants > Roots > Nodule... | reverse complement strand
CTTTCGATTTCAGTGAGTGTGTTTCTCTAGCAACCACGCCTATTCTCATGGTTGATTGCTATTGAAATCCTTGAAGAACGAAACTTTATTGTCTCAAGGTTTGCTAGACTATTCTCATGTTTCGCAATCCTTGTCTAATTTCACTTGTTCCAATATCAAAACTTCTTCTTTCGATGTTTCGCTTTGATATTTGTGATTATGAATTAACAAGTACTAACCCTCCACTGTCACTTTATGAATTTGATACTTGTTAATTAATTATAAAAACGGTGAAATTTGATTAGAATAGATTTACATAAAATTAGGGTTCGAGGCTTGGTTTGATAGGGATTAAGTCATTAGACTCATCCACCAATCCCAAGAGAAGAAGAGTCTACTCACTTATGTTCATTGTAGACATAGAAGAGAAGAAGAAGAAGAAGAAGAACATAAAATAACAATAAAATAAAGGTGAACTTTTATTCAAAGAAACAATTGTCACTTATTATTTCCAAGAACAAAAGATGATTGAATATGTTTGCTAGCTACTCTATTTATGGTCTACAACTACTTAAGCCCCCAAGAAATACATCAATAGAGTGTTCCACAAGAAACTACGGACTTTAGGTCAGAAATAAACTAAATAGGCAGCTTGTCGGAGAAGCAAAAGGAGTGTTGTGGTAGTGGCTTCATATTTTTGTACCAAATCTTCATACTTTTGGCCCGAATTAGCTTAAAATCTCCTTTCTTTTGCTCCAAGACTCAATCTTTCAAATATTTGTTCCTCAAATTTAATAACTTGCAATTGAAGTAAAATAGTTCTAAAAAGGAAATAAAAAACATATAAAATCTAAATAAAACAGACTCAAATCATATAAAAAAAAACACTAATTAATGACTCATCAATCATTCCTTTACAAAAAAAGCCAGATAAAATGATTTGGCTAAATTCTGGCAAAGGGGATTTGACTCTCAAAGATGCTTATCAATATAAAGCTCCTCTTGGTCAAAACTTTTTGGTTCCTTGGAGCATAAGGAACATATGGGGTAATTGCTTACTTAAAACCAGTCAAATGAACTTCATAGTTAGTCATATTTATAGGGAAGAAAACACTTGTGCTGATTTGCTTGCTAACATTGGTTTAACAATCAATGACACAATGTGGTGGGACAATGTACCAAATGCGATTAAGTTTGACTTGGTTAGAAACGAGTTAGGTCTTCCTAACTATAGGTTTGTGAATATCTAAGGATTGGCTTTGGTAGAGTCCTCAAATCCTTATCTTGTTCTTCTCTTTCTTTAATATAATTAAAAAAAAAAATAATCATCTAGCATTTTTAATTCTCTAAAATGATCATTTTTGTAAGTTAACTTTTCCGTTTTTTTTTTGACAAGAAGTTAACTCTTCCTTTTTCTCGACTAAATCAAATTTTTGTATAATGCTAATATATTTGAAAAAAGCGCAATTGTTTTCATAAATTTCAGACCGAAACAAACACAGTGAAGTAAAACGACAAACCCTTCTTCGTTTCGGAACTTCTTCACTCTTCAAACGTGTAAGTTTTCTATAACACTGATTTTAGCTCATTGTGTTGTTTGATTTTCAATTTGATTTTATTGAACTAAATGTTAGGTTTTGATTTTTTGTATTGAGGTTTATTGATTTGTGTGATTTTTTAGCTCAGCTTTAAATTGAACTATGCTTTTGAAAATCGATCTTAGAGTTAAGTTCATTGCGTTGGATATGATCGAGTTTGAGTTGATTGAATTTAATGTTAGTTTTTCTTTTCATAAAAATGTAATTTTTTGTTGTGGGGTATATTTATTTGAGTGATTTTTGAAGATTATTTTAAGATTGAACTATGCCATAGAAGATGTTGTGTATTTGAAGTTGAATTGGTGCTTGTACGTTTCTGATAATTTAGGAAAAATAATGATTATATGACAAATGGTAGCCGGTAAAACCCTTATTTTTGTTTGTTACTAGCGGCCTGTTTGGATAAACAGCTTATTTGCAGCTTATAACACAAGTGCTTATCATGATAAGCGCTTATGTATAAGCTTGCATAAGTTATTTTTCTAGCAACAACAACAACCAAGCCAAACCCAACAAGCTATTTTTTCTAGCAAAAGATAAAATAACATTATATTATTTTTATATATGTTATACATTGTGTTTATAAGCTATATTGGAAAACTTATGAAAATAAGTTGAAAAAAGCTTATGGAAAATGTTATTAGCTGTTTTCATAAGTTTTCCCAAACGGTCACGCAAAACTTATGCACTAGATAAGCTCAAATAAGGCAATCCAAACAAACCCTAGATCAAATTCATAGGATCCCACCAAATAGAGTGGGACTTGATGATTTGTTGGATCTAAGGTGAATTTTAGATGATAAGCAGTAAGTACAAGTAATCGAGAATGCATTGTTAAAATTCTCTATTTATTAGCTTCTCTAGATATGCTTTTGAAAGAATAAGAAAAAAATATTATCAGTGAAAAGTTGTGGTTGCTATTATGTGATTGTGTTTGGTTATATAGGGGCAAAAATTGATTTTGATTGAAATGATTTCGTATAATTGATTTTAGTTAAAGGTGAGTTTAAGATAAAAATGTTTTTATGTTTTGGTCATGTTCTCTAGCCCCTGCTATAGCGGGAAGGTGTAATGACACTAAAATGACAGCAGAATTGCGTTATTGTTTTATTGAACCATCAGCAATGATGAATGATCAACTCCCAATGTATTAATTAGGAGGAATAGAAACCCAACTACAATGTAGAGAGTGTAGGGGAAGAAGGAGATAAGGTTCTAGGTATAAGAATGAGCAGGGGATAAAAGATTCCAGATTCAGAGGGAGGAGGTTTACCTCACGCATATTCCACACACATTCGGCTATATAGTCTCAAACTCGTTCGTTGACGTGCACCTCTCCTCACTGCCCTTGTGTGTATTGTTAAATAGTTTTATTGTATATGTAAAATGAAAATAAATGTTTTTCTGTGTCTAGAACAGTACCAACTTGTTGACTTGGGTTTTTTAACTGATATCATAACAAAGGACTTTACATTGTATTCTCTCTTAACACAATACTTCTATGTTATTCAGGGTTATTATTTAGGAATCCTCATATTTGTGTTGCTTCCTATGCATGACTAAATGGCGCCTCGTTCATGTTGTACACAATGATTTAATTAAAAAAAAAAAGTGGTATGTAACCACAATACTGAAGTTTTAGATGTTTCTTTATAATCACTGTGTCCATATTTGTCATGCATCAGCTATATTTATCCAGAAAAAAAAACGTGATTTGAAGAATCATAGTGTACCTGCAGTTGCCATTATGCATAAATAGATTGATATAAGTCTATTTATTCTGTTGACCGCGCGGCATCTCGAGATAAAAATTGGGAAAAAGATAAATAAATTGAGCCTTGAGACTGAGCTATCGTAAGTCATAACTTATTCGGTTGACCTTGTCAATATTCAGAATTCTATTATCTTATGCTTTGTTGCAGGTCTGTCGTCATTTTTTATATTCCATTTCATGGTAGAATACTAGTCATTGGCCTCATGTTTTGTATTACATTTTTGATAATTCTGTATTGGCAGGAGTAAAATTGTTGATCAGAGCCGACAAGGATAGGAAGATCAAATTCTGTTGCGTTCAGTCTAATGCTGCTAAGCCCTATTTCCTTCAATCTCATCATCTTTAAACAAATCTCAGTGTAAGATAACCCAATAACAAATCTCAGTCTAATTGAGTTGCGCGCAACTTATTTCCAGCTTACTTAGACCAGAAAATGTCATTCCATTGTTCTTCGCCTTTCCCCTTTCATAAGTAAGCATTTTATTTCAATTTCCTTCTTCTCAAATCACACACCCACGTGTGTGTGTGTCACCGTGAACACTCTTTCTACATCCTTCCATTTTCTCCCACTATTCATCTTCCTTTCATGCTTCAATCTAAAGCATACCCACAAATTTCCACTCATCAAAACCACAAAATTTCAATTTTTTCATCAATTTAGTTTCCGGGTTCTTTCAATCATGGCTTGGTATAGAAGAGGAAAGCTTGTTCTTGATGGTTTTCATACCATGACTTCTAGGGTTTCATCTCAAAATCCAAATTTTCAACCTAGTAACAGAATTTTGCGATCTGGGTATTTCAATCTGGGTAACAAAAGTGCTAGCTTTAATGGGTTTTCTTCGTTTTCTTCAATTTTTCAACCTAGTAACCGAATTTTGCAGTCTGGGTATTTGTATTTGGGTTCCAAAGATGCTAGCTTTAATGTGTTTTCTTCATTTTCTTCAATTTCTAAGAGATTAGGAAAAATGGGTTGTGAAAATAATAAGAATATTAGGGTTGGTTCTCAAGGTTGTAACTTTAATGGGTTTTCTTCGTTTACTTCGATTTCTAAGATATTAGACAAAAGGGGTTTTGAGATTAATAAGAATATTGGGCTGGGTTGTAAAGTTGTTAGCTTTAATGGGTTTTCGTCGTTTTCGAAGAATTTCAAGAGATTAGACAAAAGGGGTTTTGAAGTTAATACGAATTTTAGGAGACTATACTATGTGGATCCTCAAAATGTGCGGCATTTTAAGCCAAGAGGGCCAAAGAATTGGTTTCAGAATCCTAGGCATGTTATGATTGGTATAGTGGTTGGTTCTGGTGTTTTTATAACTGTGTATTTTGGGAATATGGAAACTGTTCCTTATACGAAGCGAACACATTTGATTTTGATGCCGAAAGAGATGGAGAAGAAGATTGGGGAGAGAGAGTTTGAGAAGATGAAGGCAGGTTTTAAGGGGAAGTTGTTGCCTGCAATGCACCCTGAAAGTGTAAGAGTGAGGATGATCGCGAATGATATTATTGAAGCTTTGAAGAGAGGGTTGAGTAAGGAGAATGTGTGGAGTGATATAGATTATGCTTCAGAAAATACCGTGTTTGGTGAAGAAAAGGGGAAGGAGACAATTAGTGCATTGACTGAAAATGGAGGGAATGTTGAAGGGAATTGGCATCGGGAAGATGAGATTCTTGATGATAAATGGGTTCAGAAGAGTAGAAAAAAGGGTCAGGAGCGAGGGTCGCAACCTAATACGTCACATTTGGATGGGTTGAATTGGGAGATTTTGGTGGTGAATGATCCTATGGTTAATGCCTTTTGCTTACCTGGTGGGAAGATAGTTGTGTTTACGGGTTTGCTCGAACATTTTAGAAGTGATGCTGAGATAGCAACTATTATTGGACATGAGGTATTTGTTTGATTCGTTTAACTTATTAGGCTTGTTTGGATTAACTTATTTGAACTTATATACCTGCTAAGCACTTCTGAGACTGTTAAAGAGATATTATGGAACACAATATATGACATGTCTAAAAGCTTTTTTCTATTTATGATAAATGTTTATAGCTTATATGCAAACAAATTGACTTTATTTTATCTTTTGTTATAGAAATAGCTTATACTTCAGCGCTTATATGATATAGGCTTATGCTAAAAGCGCTTACTTAAGCTATTTATGCAAACAAGGCAATTGTTTTTGCAGTTTAACATGTTTAGGAGACATAAAGTCTAACACTTTGCTGCTTGGTAATTAGGTTGGACATGCTGTGGCCAGACACAGTGCTGAGGGGATGACAAAGAATATGTGGGTTTTAATTCTAAACTTCATACTTTATCAATTCGTCACACCTGATATTGTCAACACTATGTCATCACTTCTCTTACGGCTTCCTTTCTCCAGAAGGTAATCATTCCTCCGTTGTCTCTCTTTATAACCAATTGAATTTTTGTACTGTTCTTTAATAATAGTAGACTCATTTCATTGATTCATAGGTAATGTTTGTTAGACAGGTTAGAATAGGAGTACACATCAAATATTAAGAGAAGTGAAAAACATGAAATTAGGGAAAAGATTTATAAATTTTACTTGAATTAGTGGAACTAGAGGTATTAGAATAGATTGTTCTGTTTTGTTTTGTTCATATGCAAAATGCTACCGTATACGTTTAGTCATGTAGCAATGTTGTTTTTGGCCTTCACAATGAATTCTTCTGTTTAGTGTTGTTTGCTCTCTCATTCTGTTCAGTGTTGGTAATCAATTACTGTTCATTTTGTTCGACTTTATTATGCAATATGAAATTGGAATTTTTATGTTAGTTGGTGTTTTATTATGTATGTGTCATTTGCAGTTTTTTTAAAGTCATTTTTTTGTATCCAGACTCTTACAAGTTTACGAGTCAATTTTGTGTAGACTCTCGAGTCTGAAAACATTGATCTTGTGTGCTTATATTTATGTTATGTGTGAAATTTAATTTGAGCATTATGTCACGTTATAATTTGAATAGTTTGAGTTTCTCTTATTTTACAAGAGAGGAAGATAAGAAAAACAGAAACAAATTTATGGCTGGACTCTGATAAGAGTCCCACAGTGGATAAGATATGACATGATAAAACGTTTATAAGTAGGAGGCATCCCTCACCTAACAAGCCGGTTTTGTAGGGTTAAGTTAGCTCCAACTAACTTTTAAGATGGTATTAGAGCCTTTCCAACATCTGCTCGAGCCACTCAAATCACGCTCTAGATGTCAATACTAAATACTAAACAGAAACCCAAACTAGACGGCTTTAGCAAATGAGAGTGATAAATAGATATTATAAGAGCAGATAGTTGCTACTTTGTACACAGCTAATGTGATGATGTTAGTCTAAATCAAGATTTTATTTAGAAACGAAAAAGAGAGTCAAAATCGTAAATTGTTGAGGGATCGTAACACAGATTTTGGTAAAATCCAAAGTAGCAACTTCAACAACCAAGCTTTTCTACTGAAATAAGTATTGTCGCTCTTTGCCACTACCTTTATGATCTCCCTGCTAGCCCACCGATCTTTATGACCTCCCTGCTAGCGGAAGTTGTTTCTTGTTATTCAGCCTCGACAGTATAAATCACAGTGCCCTTTTTAAGCTGGGTCACGTGGGATACTAGATGAACCTTCGAAATAGGAAGTAACTTCAATTTGTAGGTGACATTCCCATACCTGCGAGTTTTTTTTGTAAATTATACAAAGTGTTGCCAAATATCGGCCATGTCAATATTTTTGCTTTCTGCCATGGTTTGTCATCCTTAATCCATTAGTCATTACACTGACTCTACAAGCAACAACTAAAATGTACTTTCTGCCCATATGTACATTTTTTGAGTTGGTCACGAAACATTTCTTCCTTAGTACTTGAGAGAAATTTATACTACGTGTTTCCTATCCTTCATTTGTACAAGAATGCCATAAAAAAAATAAAAAATACCATGACCAACCTCTAAATATGAATTGGAATTTTGATTTATCGTATATTGGAAAGTTGTAGAAGTATTCATTAGCCCAAATGGCATAACCTAGCACGTGTAATGCCCTCTCCTTAAAAACTTATCATTGTTATTGATCCCTTTGAGTTGCACTGCTTTACCTGATGCGTAAATTCTGCAGTAATCTTTCTGCCATCTATAATTGCCTACTCACAAATTACATCCATATTTGCATTAATTCCATGCTTAGTAGAAGGCATCATGATAAAACATTGTAGATAAAGAACAAAGTTCTGGTACTATTTGTTAGAAAAAAAACATGTAATTCAATGAAGTGAATCACAGTTAGTAATAATAACTAAACAAAATTTACGTGTATGAGATAGACCAAAGTAATTTATTTGCATAGGAATGCTTAAATGTTCTTGGAGTTATTATGCCTACTCTCTAGGATATTATAGAATAAGAAACATATTGTATGTTACCGTGTACTAGTTTCAATTGTATTCGAGCCAATTTTAAATTTGTACATTTTACGACTATAATGAGTCTGATTTCAGAGCTTGTGAGATATATACACATTATATAAAGTTTCTCATTTACATTTGTTTCTTGTTGGACTGTGGATTAGTCCTAAGGTTTCATTTTAATCTTCTTTTCAATTTTCGTGTTGTGCTTCCTTTTAACTTTGTGGATGCATCACTATCAAATTTTCACATTCCATTTTGACTATCTAACCAACTATGTCCTGATATGGCTACTTTTAAGCATGATGATTTTAAATATACATAATTATATTATCATCATTCACCCGAGTATAAACAAAACTAATGCAATTTTAACTTGCACAAATGTGGTGAATGATGGTAATATATCTATTTCTATTTTTTATTGTTACAAATTTCTGTGAATTAACCCAAATTTTTTTCCACAATTTTATAGGATGGAAATTGAAGCGGATTACATTGGTCTTCTATTAGTTGCATCCGCCGGCTATGATCCACGTGTGGCACCTAAAGTCTATGAGAAGTTGGGAAAAATCTCCGGTGATTCTAAGCTTTTAGATTATTTCGCCACTCATCCATCTGGAAGAAAACGAGCAGAATTACTGGCTCAAGCTCAGGTGATGGATGAAGCTCTTAGTATATATAAGAATGTAAGAGAAGGACATGGTGTTGAAGGATTTCTTTAGGACTGCCATAATTGTTTTGTGAAAGTATTTTGAAAAAAACAAGTTCCCCTAGATTTAATGCACAAATGTGGGATTTCCTATCTGTAGGAAATACAACCATACTTGTCTGTGTATGTGTGTGTGAATGTAAATATAGATTCAATATTTCTTTAATTTCTTTTTTAATTTTCGACCTGATTTAACATTTTCAGAGATTTTGTAAATATAAACATTGTTTTCATTATTTCTGAAAATTCCTTTTGGTTAGCATAATTAATTTTTTATATAAGTGAAATGAACTTAAATTTATTTATGTTTGGATACACGTGTAAAAGTTATATATTCTCATAAATTACGTTGTTTCGACCGATTGGATCAAAATTACTTTTGGATGTGTAATTACCAAAACAGATTTCAATTGTATTTAAAATTATATATTTCAATTATATTATAGATAATAATTTAAATTTAATTAAAAAATTAAGATTAAAAAAATGTTTATTACAGAGTGGACTATAAAATGTGATATGATATTGAATATATTATATCTAATATTTATATCTATTGAAGACAATTATTTTTTTATTACAGAGTGGACTAAAAGGCCAATACCTAGAATTTTTCATTATGCGCATTTTTTTTAAGGATTCATTATGTGCATTTGTTAGCCTAAAAATGGACCTATTTTAATAGTAAGAAATGCGGAGATTTTCTTTTCTCATTGTAAATCATTGATAAATATGCAATTATTCTAATCAACCCAATCAACTAAAGTATACTAAATTGAATATAATGTACCATTAAAATGTTCGCATGGATATTTAGATAAGGTTAGATAGTTCATAAATAAACTAAAGTACATTCAGAAATTGCTATGATAATATGTAAGCAAGAAAATTGGAGAGAGCAGCAAAACAACAAGAGTAACAAAACTCCCAGCTTGGATGAAAGACTATTATCAGTAAAAGGAGGGGTGTAGCTAGTAATTTAGTTAATTGTATCTTTTATTGTAAGGCCTAGGCTCGTGACAAACCCTAAAGACCTAGCTATATAAGCTAGTGTCATCCTTGCAATTGATATGAATGAACTAAGTGCAGCGTTTATAATTTTCTTCTGTTTTTCAGCTCTAGATCTAGTTTTATTCCTTGTTCAATCTATCATTGGTGCTTTCACTTGTGATCTCAAATGCCACCCAAACCCCCCATTCCAACACCAAAAGACCTAGATGAAGCAATCCAAGCAACAAATGAACACCTTGATGATGCAATTCGGGCCACATACAACCACATTGACGAACGATTCCAAGCTTCCGACCAAAATCTGGAATCACAACTTCACCGGACGTCTACCAGACTTGATAACCAAGACCAGTTACAAGCATCTCGCCATGAATCACTCAAATTATACCTTGCTGACCTTAAACAAACCAGATCTCAAATAACCACTCACAACCATCCTCTTCTGGTCTCTCTTCATCAACACAACAAAACTGACCCTTCAGCACAATAATCCCAAACGCGACGGTAACTCCTTCTTCCCATTACCCTCAATTTTCAACACCACTTTCATCACCATTCCTTATTCACTACAACACAACTACCCCACTCACCTCCCCATTTACTTCCAGCCACTTCCCAACTTTCACTCAAGCTACTCGCCTCACCACTCACCCACAACAACCTTATCCCTTTAACGGCGAAATACCCCAACCTACTCAACCTTCATTTTACAATCTTACAACCCACATTCCAAATTTCCCTTCATTTCCACCACACTTTCCCCCCTTGCCTCACAAACCACTCCAACCCCCTCATATCGTAACCCAAAATTGGAACTTTCAATTTTTGATGGAACCGAACTGCTAGAGTGGCTTTTGCAAGCCGAGCAATTCTTCACTTTTTACCATGTCTTCTTTCTACATGAAGGGTGACGCATTAAGTTTGTTCAAGTGGATGTACCAAAACCATCAACTCTTCGATTGGAACTCTTTCACCAAAGCCTTAGAGCTCCGATTCGGCCCTTCCACCTACGCAAACCACCAAGCTGAATTGTTCAAGTTACGACAAACCGGATCCGTGTCTGAATATCAAGCCCAATTCGAGAAATTAGGGAACCGAGTGATTGGCCTGCCCGCGAAAGCTCTTCTTAATTGCTTTATTTCCGGTTTGAACACTGAAATTCGGAACGAGATGGCAATTCAACGTCCAACTTCAATTACCCAAGCTATTGGTCTTGCCAAGTTAATTGAAGCAAAATGCAAAGACACCAGACCACGAATCATAAAACCCTTTAGCCATAATTTCTCCAATACCTTCTCTCGGCCACCATCATCCACTACCCAGACTGCACTTACCCTGCCCACTACGGCCTCATCACACACTACTGTACCACCGAAACCACATCAACCACCCACCACTAAATTCGCAATCAAAAAACTCAACCAAACTCAAGTACAAGAACGCCGAGCTCTTGGCCTTTGTTACAACTGTGACGAAAAGTTTACACCGGGCCATAAGTGCTCCATCGGCCGTTTTCTCTTACTCTTGGTAGAAGATGAAAATGAGGAAGTAGAACTGGATTGTGACCAAATTCCAGTTGAGGAACCAGAACCACTTGATTAACCCGACACCTATTTCCAGTTATCCCCTCAAGCGGTCGCGGGACAATTCTCTCCCCAAACCCTCAAATTTCAAGGTTGGATCCGTGGCAAAACCGTCATAGTACTAGTGTACACGGGTAGTACCCACAACATCCTACAACCTCGCATTGCTTCTCACCTAAACCTATCAACGGAACCCATACCACACTTCTCCGTTATGGTTGGGAATGGCTCCCATATCGAATACCAAGGCACTTGCCAAGCAGTTCCTATCACATTGCAACAAGCACGCTTTAACCTACCATTTTATCTCTTCCCTATCGAAGGTGCCGATGTAGTCCTAGGAATGGCATGGTTGCGTACATTGGGCCCCCTTCAAGCTGATTTCTCAATTCCATCAATCACTTTCCAACACAACAACGAATATATCACCCTTAGAGGAGATCCAAACCCCCACCCAACCCAATCCACATTTCACCAAATCTGCCACCTTATTGATACAGACTCGATAGCCTCATTTCACCTTCTATCATTTGAGCCCATAAACAACTTACCCACACCAAAAGACTCATCTCAAAACCATACTCCTACCACAACACAATTCCAACCACCTCACAGCCTACCCCTTTCACGACCTCACGATCACCGCATACCCCTTTTACCTAACAGACCACCAGTTAACGTGAAACCATACCGTTATCCTCATTCCCAAAATGACACCATGACTACCCTTATTCATGAGATGCTACGTGACGGCACCATCATACCTAGCACTAGCCCATTCACCTCTCCTGTTCTGCTTGTTCGCAAGAAAGATGGTAGTTGGCAATTTTGCGTAGACTACCGTGCCCTTAATGCCGTCACCGTAAAATACCGTTTTCCCATACCCACTATTGATGAGCTTCTTGATGAATTGGGAAATGCTACCATTTTTTCCAAGATAGATTTGCGCTCGGGATATCACCAAATTAGAGTTGCCTTAGAGGACACTTATAAAACTATATTTCGTACATTCGATGGGCATTATGAGTTCCTGGTTATGCCATTTGGACTCAGTAATGCTCCCTATACTTTTCAGTCTGTCAGGAATGATCTTTTACGGCCTTACTTACGCCGTTTTATGTTAGTTTTTTTCGATGACATTCTGATTTATAGCGCTAACCGGTCTGACCATATATTACACTTACGCTTGATTCTAGATTTATTAGCAGCAAATCATTTTGTTGCAAAATTATCTAAGTGTGTTTTTGTAGTGGATACCGTAGATTATTTGGGGCATGTTATCTCAGCCCACGGAGTTGCGCCCGATCCAAACAAGATAAAAACAATTATGGAGTGGCCTAGACCACGTTCGCTTACGGGGTTGCGCGGATTTCTAAGACTGACCGGCGTTTTGTCCGTGGCTATGCCATGTTAGCTGCGCCACTTACAGACCTCCTACGCTACAACAAATTACAGTGGAATACAACAGCAGAGTCCGCATTTACAGCAATGAAAACAAAAATGACTACTATGCCGGTTCTACAATTGCCGAATTTTTCAAAGGTTTTCTTGATAGAAACTGATACATTAGGGGTAGCTATAGGTGCAGTACTTTCACAAGGCGGACACCCTTTGGCCTACTTTAGCAAGAAGTTGAATCCCAAAATGGAGCTTGCTTCAGCATATGTCCGAGAGATGTATGCAGTCACCGAATCTGTAAAAAAAGTGGCGTCAATACTTGATAGGGCAGCAATTTCAAATATTTACAGATCGAAGAAGTCTGAAAGACTTATTACTTCAAAAAATACAAACCTCGGAACAACAAAAATGGGCAAGCAAATTACAAGGCTTCAATTTTGAAATATTTTACAAACCTGGGAAACACAATCAAGCTGCAAATGCTCTTAGCCGTCAGCTTAGTGACAACAACATGCTTCTGCTCACTCTCTCTTCACCTGTACCAGACCTGCTTCAACAGTTCCGACAGTACCTTGCTTCAACAGGGAAGGAAATGACTCAGAAATTACTCTCATCAGACTCTGCCCAACAATACTACAAGTTTCACAATGGCTTACTTTACTACAAAAATAGACTCTTTGTGCCAAATTTTGCAAAATGGCGAAAGAAACTGCTCACCGAATATCAATGTACACCAATGGCTGGCCACTCCGGTGTAGAACCCACAGTAGCACGGCTAACTGCTTCCTTTTATTGGCCAGGACTCTACACCGCAACAAAATCTTTCGTCAACCACTGTGATACATGCCAGCTCAACAAAAATCTGACACAAAAGAAATTGGGACTCCTTCAAGCCTTACCCATACCGTCCCAAGTGTGGGACGAACTCACAATGGATTTTGTAACACACCTTCCCAACTCTTACGGTCACACGGTTATATGGGTCATCTGTGATCGTCTCACCAAGTTCGTACACTTCATTGCACTACCTACCAAATTCACAGCTGAACACTTAGCTCAGGATTTTTCCGTCGAAATCTGCAGAATACATGGCATTCCAAAGTCCATTATTTTAGATAGAGACCCTTTGTTCCATAGCAAATTTTGGACAACATTATTCAAGGCACAAGGGACTCAACTGAAATATAGCACCGCTTACCACCCGGAGACGGACGGCCAAACTGAGGTCGTGAACCGAACGCTTGAACTTTACTTACGCTACTTTGTTAGTGATCATCCCTGCCGTTGGTACAAATTTCTCCATCTGGCCAAATTCTGGCACAATTCCGCTTATCACTCTGCCATTCAAATGGCTCCATTTCAGGCTCTTTATGGTAGGCCACCCCCCACTATTCCTAATTTCATTCTACACCAAGATCCAAAACCTGGAAGAGATCTTGCAGCACAACAAAAGGTCATGATCCTACTCAAAAACAATTTACTGCCCACCAGAAAACAGATGGAAATTCAGGCTAATAAAAAGGGACAGGACCATACCTTTGAGACCGGTGACTTAGTCCTTCTTCGTCTCCAAGCATTACCGACAGAGCACCATTCACCGGCGCATGTCCTAGAAGCTCTCTCAACGCTTCTTTGGACCTTTCAAGATTGTGGAACGAATAGGCAAGGTTGCTTACCGGCTAGATCTCCTAATGGGCTCAAAAATTCATCCGGTGGTACACATCTCCCTTCCCAGACCATATTTTGGTTCTGAACAAGAGAAACACTTTCAACCTTTACCATCTCAGGAAGATCTGGACGAGGAACCACCGACAGACACCATCTACGACGAGGAGAACCTTCCTACAACGATAACACCAACATACAAGGCAACAATCTGTCTACAACTAAGGATTCAGACAAAGGGGAAAACCAAAACAAGAAGCGGGACTCAATGGAAACTACTTAGCGTACTACCAACACACAAATGGAAAAAAAGGGTGAAGAATAGTTTCTATCAGAAGAACATGACCTCATGCAAAATAGATCTGTTTCACTTCCTTTTCCTGTTTTAAAACCGAATCTAACTTGTCCCATAAGCTTACCTCCAACGTTGGATTCACCTACCTCTCATCCTGGACCGTCCATTGCTAAAGGGACCCCACTCCACCAGTCTATACCCGCTCATCTGCCCACTAATCCTCACGCGCCCATTCAAACCACATCACCCAACAAACAACGCGTGCATCTCCCACCCTCCAAATCCACTCCTTTCATCACGCAGACCAACCAACTTGACTCCGCCACATCACGTGACCATTCAAACCCTTCCAACTTAAACCCACTTCATGTACCTAGTCTCAATCGACCGGCCATTGACTACTTGCCACGTGGGAAGGCAAACCTTGAGGACAAGGTTTTCATTAAACAGGGAAGTATTGTTAGCAAGCAAATTGGAGAGAGCAGCAAAACAACAAGAGTAACAAAACTCCCAACTTGGATGAAAGACTATTATCAGTAAAAGGAGGGTGTAGCTAGTAACTTAGTTAATTGTATCTTCTATTGTAAGGCCCAGGCCCGTGACAAACCCTAAAGACCTAGCTATATAAGCTAGTGTCATCCTTGCAATTGGTATGAATGAACTAAGTGCAGCTTTTATAATTTTCTTCTGTTTGACAGCTCTAGATCTAGTTTTATTCCTTGTTCAATCTATCATAATATGTTTATATTAGTAAATAAGGTATTAATGTTCATCTTTTTTGAGGAGTATGCTTATGATATAAAAATTCTCTCATACAAATCTCTTCCTCAAATAAAAAAAAGATTTTAATTTGCATAAATTATAGTGATCTACGAACAAACTAATATATTGTAGAAATTCTTCAATCTAGCCCAACCATCAATAAAATAAACTCTTCCATTTTTTCTTTTCCACTTTCACCTCGAACTCATTTTGGCATGGATAATAAAGGATAACATAAGAAGCAACTTGTATAATAACTTTATATCATTGTAACAACAGCCGGCTCTAGTTTTTTATTGAGAGAAACTCCTATTTCCCTCTAAACTTTCTTTGTCCTTCGTTCGTCGAGGATGGGTGGTTTTAGGTCATTTTTTGACCTAAAATCACCCGTCTACATCTTTTTTCCTATTTTCTTTCAATCTAAATATGTGGTTTTTACATCTATTAAGTTTTTCCTTTTGTGTTTTTGTGATTTCGTCGTCTAATTGCGGTGTTGTGTTGTTAGTCGTCTTGTGTGGCGTTTGATTTCATGTCTTGTCGCGGTGTTCGTTTAGTTCATATTGAAAGATCAACATCAGTCAATTACAAGTTCAATCAATGATTTAGGCGTCAACGTTGCAGATCGGAAAGCATGAGAATTTCAGTGACTTAGATTTTATTATATTATTTGTATGCATTTTGCCGTTGTATGCTATTAACTTGGGTGCTGTGAGTTTGTTCGCAGAGATTCTTTCTTTAAGTTTCTAGCGATGTTTGTATCTGATGTGATGTACTCTATCAATATAATATAAATCAATGAATATCGTTTTATTTTTGTCAAAAACTTTATATCATTTTATTTCAATCATCTAATATTAAAGAGATGTACTGTCGGAAAAGATAGTGCTTAAGCAATTTTCCCAAAGGGATTCGCTCCATATCTTTTAGGTATTAAGTTTTAAGGGATTTAAGGAGTATTAAAAAAAGTACTGCATCTAGCGATTAGAATTGCAAAGAGAGAATCTGCATATCACCCTTCTCTGCGCCCTTGAAACCCTAATCCGGAACTATTGTTATGGAAGGGGAAAAAATTGAGAAAGATAGTACTGAAGGAAATTTTAATGATGAAAACGACGCCGCTTATTCGTCAACCCTAACACCACCTTCCGCTCAGCCACTACCCACTCTTCCTTTTGATCTCATTGTAGAAATATTGTGTAGGCTACCTGTGAAACTCCTCATGCAATTCCGATGCATCTGCAAGTCATGGAATTCTTTAATCTCCGATTCCAAATTCGCCAAGCAGCACCTTCACATGTCAACCACATTGGGCCTCCACTCCTTCCACTACAACTATTCCGTACGCAAATATTTTCTCATGTCTTATCCACTTGACTCCGTTTCCGCCATCTTGTCCACTAATGTCGCACAACTCCAGTATGCTCCAAACAGTATTGATGAATATTCTCGATCATTTTACTTTGTCGGCTCATGCAATGGCATGCTCTGCCTTGCCCACAATCATTGTGATTGTTACTTTCTAGTGTGGAATCCTTCCATTAGAAAATTTAAGGAATTGCCTCCTTTTCAGAAGAAGTCAGAATTGTCGATTGACATAAAGATGACGCATGGCTTCGGCTACGATCATGTCAATGATAAATACAAGGTAGTGGTTGTTTTACATTACGATGTAGATATTTTGCCTGGTGAAGTTAGTTTGTTTGACAAAACTGAAGTGAAGGTTTATACTTTTGGTACAGATTTTTGGAAAAGCATTAAGGAGTTCCCTTTTGATGGTGTCCCTGTTGAATCAGGAAAATTTGTGAGTGGCACAATTAATTGGTTGGCTTCTAAACATAGGAAAAGAAATGGTCCATGTTTTATTGTTTCTTTTGATTTGGAGGACGAGTCTTATCAAGAGATTTTGATGCCCGATTATGGAGAGGTAGATGCGTATGACTTGTCCTTAGGTGTGTTGAGGGATAGCTTGTGCATGATTTCTGATCATGATGTTTGGGTTATGAAGGAATATGGAAACAAAGATTCTTGGACTAAATTGTTTACTGTGTCTGACAAATGTTATGCCTATATCAATGCAATGTGTATGTTTGAGGACGATCAAGTGTTGATTGAATATAGAACACGTAGATATTGGAAGAAGAAGTTGATTGTTTATGATCCAAGGAACGATACTTTTAAGTTTACTATGTTTGAAAATGAGAATTCTTATGACCAAGAAATTTGTGTTGAGAGTTTGATATCACCTTGGTCTTAGATGCGGAGCTATGTCACTTGGGCTTGAGATTCTACTGCAATCTATATGTTAACTTCTGTTTATGTAATTAATTTTGTACTTGTTCTGATTATCGGTCACTTAAAGGATCATTGTTACTCAATGTAAAATTGAATTTGAAACTTGAGAAATTTTAGTTATTTTCATTTATTTGTTTGTTAGAGGTTTTTGCACTTTTTTCTTTTTTTTTATTGTTTGCATGATGATTTGTGTTTTGATTTTCTAAGTTCAGAATTAGGATTTAGAAATTATGAGTAGGCATTTTTATTTTCGTTGAAATGTCTAAACTGCACAAATTTCATAATATATGCTTCAAATCTTTCACAATATAGTAGAAGTGAACAAATCAAATCTAATTATGCATGTGGTTTCTTTATAAAAGTTAGGATAACTTTGCAAGATATCATTAAGGTCACAATGAGCATGTAAAAAGAATCACATTCCTCCTACATTGTGTTAGAGACTGCATGTTTCCAAATTAACTGGATCTGTTGCCTAAGATTCACAGTATGGTAGCCACTCTTGAAATCTGTTACTCTCAGCCGATGAAGCACGGATGCAGACACCGACACTGAACACAGCACAAACACTGACACGCCGACACCGCTAATAATTTGAGAAAATCACATAAATCGGTGTAATTAAATGTGTTGGTCTAAGACACGTCTAATCCGAGGTGTGTCCTTGCTTCATTGCTCTCAGCATAACCATCAAGTGCAGAGGAAGCAATGGATTAGGTGGAATTCTGCAGGATAGAACACACACTACTGAGCAATAACAGATTAACTAACAAAATACCTTAGTGGTTGGTGACCTATATCCTTCACACAATAACCTTAGAAGCTCCTTCCTAAATAATTATCGCTCATGTTATTGTTGAAATTGATAACTTTAGCAATAAAAAAAGTACACTCAAAAGATAGTAGTATTTTTGTGACTCACCTATATACTCATGTGATCATTTTGTAGTTGATAAGTATGCAGGGAATGTGAGCTATCTTATGCCACTCTTTCCCGTGCTTCATCTGCAAAGTTGCTTCAAGCAATGGACAATCAGATATACTCAGTACGGTAAGAGAGGAAGGCAACTCTTCTTCTGGCAATGACTTGAGCTTAGGTGCATCTGAAATCTCAAGGTTTTGGAGAGAGGTGAGACGGTTGAGCCACTTCCCATCAAAGGACTCTATATAATCAAGTTGATAGATGTGTAAGGACATGAGAGAAGAAGGTAGCAATGACCCTTCCATTCTCATCAACTTATTCACAATGTCACAACCTCCAATTTCCAACACAGAAAGATTATTGATACTTTCCAAACTCCACCTTGTATTCCATACAATTCCCGCAACTGAAAGTTTCCTTAAATTGATAGGTAATCCCTCTGAGGCAAAATATTGCAGATTTGGAAGGTTAAAAACTCTCAATTCTTGAAGGCTGGCAAGGGTGTTGATCGGTTCTGGTAATGAATGAAGCTTGTTACACCCATACACGCGGAAACAAATGAGGTTAGGAGTAGACAATCCACCCGGGGAAAATGAATCTAGTTCATCACAACATCGTATTTCGATTCTTTGAATAAATGAGAGATTCTGTGCTGCATCTTTTGCAACGAAAATTGATTTGAGATTTTTGCAACCCTTAATATATAGACTTTCTAGTACAGGGAGAGAGCCCAAGGTAAAGGATGTCATTGAACTACAACTGTATTCAATTGACAATTGTTCAAGTGATGTGTAATTGTACAAAGTTTCATGAGGGAGGAACTTCAGATTCTCACAATAATGAAGAGATAGAGATTGTAGGGTTTTTGGTAGACCGTCTCTTGGGAAGGACATCAGAGAGGGAATCTGGTCTAATGTTAACTTTCGCAGAGAATTGAAAGGAAACATCAATTGGCCGAATACATTTGATGGTCTCAAAATAATGTTACTATTGTCGGTTGAATGCCTTGCCTTCAATAGTAGATCACACTCTCTTAAATGAAGTTCGGTCAAGGATGGAAGTGTGGTTGGTATGTTTCCTTTGAGTTTTGGACATCTTTCCAGTAATAGACATTTTAGACTAGGAAATGGTATAGTTGTACCTCCAATCAAGTTCCATTCCTCCCATTCAGGCATGTTCTTAAATTCTAGCCTCTCTAAGGAAGGAAATGGTTGAAATGAAGGACAATCACTTCCAATGAACTCAGCACCAACAATCCTTATAGATGCCATCCAATAAATGTAGAGTTCTTTAAGGCATTGTAATTTTCCAAGGGGAGGAAGACATGAGCAAAGATTGCAACCACCTATGACCATAGACACCATGTTTCCAAAGGAAGAATCACCCAACCATTTTGGAAAGTTGGTTCCACTATAGCCATGAATACCAAGATTCTTCAAATTTGTCGAGGGTCGCAACTGTTCAAGTACAAAACTTTGAATTTGTGGTTCCATTGGAATAGTAGTAACTTGTTGATTCCATTGTAGTGACAACCAATCAATTTGATTTTTCATCATCAAATTTGCTCGAAAAGCATCAGAGGGCTCAATAACATTTTGAAGATTTGAGATGCAAAGATTCCCATGTAGATCAGGAAATTTTCCCAGCTCTGCAATCTTCAATCCATCATGTTGTTTGCTGACAACAAAGTTTGACAAAGTTTGAATATTTGTTAGTTTTGCAATTTGTGCAGGCATCTCCGTTAGTGTCGTGCCTCTGATGTCAAGGTGGCGTAGATTCACCAATTTTCCCATGTCCTTAGGCAATTCAGTGAGATTCCCACAGTGGAACAACAACAAGGTTTGCAGATTGTAAAGCTTGCATGTTGCAGAAGGCAACCTTTCAATCCCAGTGTAAGAGAGATTCAAGTATCGCAGGTATATCAAATTTCCAATAGATTCGGGCAACTCAGTGATGTTCCAGTAGCCTGCCATAGACAAAACACGTAACTGTTTCATTCTTGGCAAAAAGTCGTGCACTACCTTGTCTGATAAGGAACAATAAGACTGTGTTCCCCGTGATACTTGTAACGGTAAGGCCAGGAATGTACGTAAACCTTTTAGTCCATACAATTTATCAAATTTTTTGTATGAGTCATATTTCCCTCTATTGAATGACAAATGGCGTACTCTTTCATGTAGCTCCCCTTCGTCCAACATCATACAATATGGATATGAAACCATTTTAGCTAAATCATTAATGAGGTCGTGCATTTCAAAGCTTGCTTTCCCATCATCAACAAGTTGCCGATGTATTAGTGACCTTGACACTAGTTCATCAAAGTATTCCTCTCCAACTTTTTCCCAGCTTTTATGACTTCTGGACTGATGTACTAAGCCTTCTGCAATCCACAACTCGACTACAGTCTTTTTTTTCAACTTGGAGTTCTTTGGAAATATTGAACAATAAGCAAAACATCGTTTTAGGGGAGCTGGAAGATAATGATAGCTCAATAACAGAGCTGGTTGCACCTCAACATTTTCCAAACTCCAAACATTACTTTTCAAAACATTATTCCAGTCATCCTCTGATGATTTAGTGCGAAGAAGACCCCCAAGTGCTACAGCAGCTAATGGTAATCCATCACATTTCTTAGAGATTTCTTTGCCAATCAATTCTAGGTTGGACCATTGCCGGAAATTACATGCTCCAAATGCATGTTTGGCAAGTAAAGACCAGCACTCGTCACTACCTAGAGGAGTCAAATAATGAATCGGAAGAAATGTTTGCACTGCTAGCGCAACTCTCTCATCTCGTGTTGTTATGATCAGCTTACTTCCTATTTTCCCGGCATTAAATATGTCCTTTAGATTGTTCCAATCAATATAGCGTCGATCCCATATGTCATCCAATACAAGCAAAAACTTCTTATGCCTTAAACTTTGCTGCAATTGCACTTGTAAAGTATTCAAATCATCTGTATCAGTTCTTTTTGAGGTAGCAAATTCAGCATGTGGAGTATGAAGGTGATTTGTATCGATTGTTTTTGCAGTAACCGATTCAACAAGGGTTTTAGTGACTTGAACAATATCAAAATCTTTTGATATATATGCCCAACCTCTCAAATCAAAATTCTCTTTCACTTCTGAATCATTGTAAAGCAATTTTGCAAGGGTTGTTTTACCAATCCCTCCCATGCCTACAATGGAAATTACTCCTATTTCTTTGCTACTATTACTATCACTTTCTGACAGTAAAAAATCTTTTAGTTTTTTTCTGTCACAATCTCTTCCATAAATAGTAGACTCATCTACAACAGAACTTGTAGGAGTTCTATGCCAAACACTGCATGAAACAGAAACATTTTCTTTCAATCCTAGTAAGTGTCCTTTTTGTGCAAAGTGTTCCAATCTTTCAAACAGTGTTTGCATTTCAGAATTTATCACTCCACAAAACTGTTTGAAACCAAAAGAAAACATGTTTTTCACCTTAGCACTTACTGTTTTCCCTTGATATTCAGCTTTCACTTTGCATCTTAATGCTTCTGTGTTGATTTTATCAAACAAATCATCAGCTTGAAAGACAACATCTCTTAAGTTTTCCAACCATTGTTTGACAGCATGATTTCTGATCTGTTTCTCTTCAGCATCATTTAGTATTGATTGAAGACTCAACAGTGTTGTTTTAAGCTTTTCCAAGAGTGAAACATCAAGTTTTTTGCATCTAAAGAAGTTCATGAACTCATGAGAAATCATCTTTTCTAGCAACACCTCTACAAAAGCTGATAGGAATGCTTCTGCAACAATAGTTGCCATGAAGTTCTTTGCTTGAAAAGAGTAAAAACAGGTTTACAAGAAAAGCAGTATAGAAGAAGTAATTTGTATCTTCTTTCAGTTTTTCTTTCTATGGCTATCATTGCATTTCAAATGGAAATAGATGAGCATCACTTTCGCACCATATACAGTAAAATGTTTGTTATAAAAGGGTAGTATTGGAACTTATATTCTTTTTTGTCTCTATAAATATTCAAACTTAACGTTTTAACCCCTTTAAAAAAAATTCGACTTTTAGTCTATAAAAAAATTTCATCCACATTTTTGTATTTGCTTTTAGCGTGTTCATCTTTTCGCGCTTGTTTTTTGAGTCTAGTCTTTTTACTTTTCTAAATTGTTCTTAATTGAATGTTTATTTTATTGTATTTGATTATAAATTTTTGGAAATATACCATAGTCAAATAGAATTTTAAATTGTTCCTGATTGTAGTGAAATTATTTATATTATAATGAGAGTAAACTAATTTTTTGATAATATTATATAAAATATAAAATTACAAATGGTTTAAATGAAATGTGTATAATTATAAGATAAAAGATCAGTCCAAATCATATATTTCATTTATATATAGGTATAAATTACAAAACCTTAAATCTTGTCATGTTTTTCTAATATGCGCAATGAAAAATGTCGGAGCTTATGAAATTGCTCTTTGGGCTTCAAAAATAGCTCTAAGGTACCCCCAAAATATAATCTAACCTTCAACGGCACGAAACGACAATTAACTCTCATTTTTGAAAAAATTCGTATATCAGGCAACTTTCTTCCACCTCACTCTTCATTCACCAACTTTTTTCCCTTTTCCATCCAAAATCCCAAAAGATAAATTTTGTTTTGCAAAACCTTCGCCACAAATCAATGAAGAATGATTGTTAAAAGGTTTCTACACTCATTTGTCATCAAGAAACCGGTAATGCATCATTTACATTGTTCAAATTTTTTGTCATATTTTTGCAACTCCTAACATGAATTTGTAACAACATTCAACTACCATATGTGCCTACAGTAGTTAACTACAGTAGTCCATGACGGAAGTTAACTGTCGTAGCTTCCCAGTTTTGATCTTTGTTTTTTTTTTCTTTTCATTTTGCTGCTTTGAATGATTAACTTAATTATTGATTTTTTTTTTTTTGCAATTTGTTGTTTACTGAAAGTAATAGTTGAAAATGAAGTTGATAATTTTATTGAGTCAAAACCATGTATTGTCGAGTCTTCTATCAAATGAAATTGCTTAAGGTTGAAGCTTCATTTGATGTGAAACCAAATATTGTTGAAGTTTTTGTCGACGTAAAACCTTCTCTTGTTGGATTTGTTGATGTAAAGCCTTCTCTTGTTGGTTATGGTGTTTCCAAACTTCATGATAATGAAGTAGATACCGCGCCTTATTTTTTCATCGAAGATACATGGAAAGTCTGAGATGATATGACTAATTGGGTTCGTCGACAACCAACAAAAGAGGGCTTTACTATGATCATAAATAAATCAAATTTCAAGAAATCAATGTTATTGTTGGCTTGTAAAATGAGTGGTGAGTACAAAAGACCAAAAAATAAATTAAAGATTGAAGGCACGAGATCAAGGAAATATGGGTATTTGTTTAGGTTGAGTGGTTATATAATAGGGAAAAAACGAATGGTGGTTGATTATTCTTAATGGAGTTCACAATCATAAGATGGATCCAAAGTTAGAATGTCACCTTCTTGCGGGTAGCTTATGAGAGGAAGACAAGAAGGTTCTTGCTGACCCAACTAAGAGTTTGGAGCAACCTAAGAATATCCTCATGATTTGGAAGAGTAAAAGAAAAGACGGTTTCACGAATATAAAGCAAATGTACAATGCATGTCAAAGATACAAAAGGTCAATCAAAGTAAACAAGTAAGAGATGCAACATCGGGTCACATGTTTGGATGAGCACAAATATGTTCATTTCAGTTGAACCAAATGTGAGTCTACTATTTTTTAGGACATATTTTCAGTTTATCCCCAATCTATTAAGTTTCCTAACACTTTTCCAACAATGTTGATCATGCACTCCACCTATAAAACCAACAATGGTAAAGAATGTCATTGTTCGAGATAGCTGAAAAGGGTGTTCGCGGTGCGGTTTGGTTCGGTTTTGAGGTTAAAAGTCATCCAAACCGCAAGATAAATAAGTATGCGGTTTGGTTTGATTTGGTTCGGTTGACTTTTAAAATATAATCTGAACCAAACCAAACCAATGCGGTTTGGATTGGGTCGATTGTTGAGGTTTTTTAGACAATAATTTTGTTTTTGTTTTCAACGTTAATATCAAATTAAAAAGCTAAAACACACCATATTTTCAACAATGTTTTAAATTTCATCTAACATTACAATTTTATTTCTATCTAACAATGTTCTCAACTACGTAGACCAAATCAAAACGTGGACAAAAAGTAATCATATTTTGTAAGAAAATCAAAAGACTAAAGTTTTAATAATTCTCTTAGAGCTCAAGTAGGACATAAATACATTTTAATAAAAAAAGTAAAGAAGAAACTTAACAGAAGAAAATAATATTTCATTTTATTAAAGTTTCCATTGAATTTCTATGAGTATTGGTCTAGATGATATGTATTTAATTAGTGTTTTTCTTATATTGCGGTTTGGTTCGGTTGGTAAAATCAAAACCGCAAACCGAACCAAACCATACGGTTGAGTAAAAAAATGATCCAAATACATCCAAACCAAATGCGGTTTTTTGCGGTTTCAATTTGGATTGGTTCGGTTTGCGGTTTTTCTTTTGGATTGGTTCGGTTTTGAACACCCCTAGCTGGGGTAACCTCAACAAGAAGACATATTCAGTTGTGTTGCTTTTCTAATGTCTTAAAAATATGAGAACTTCACTTGGGTTCTACAAATGTTGCTTGATCTTCATAACTCAAAAGATAATATGTCAGTGTTAATTATGACCTTCAACTTTCCCATCTAGAGACATGGTTCACTAACATTATATAAATATATGTCTCTTTATGTTTTAGATGGTGGAAAAAGCACCGACAATTTATGTGAATAAAATTGCCCAACATTTTATATAAAATATGTCTCTGGTCAATCTACATTTCATTTTATCTTTTGTTTCATTTTAATTTATTCTGATAATTTCTTTTGTGTCTATTTTTGTCAAGTGAATCATGTCTACGGAAGGAAAAGTTGAAGCTCATGTCCAATATGAAGCTTTCAAGAGGACAATTAAGATTTTCTTAACTCCCACCATTAAGTTGGATGAGTTGAAGACACAATTTAACAAATACTTTGTCTATATTTGTGAAAATCAAACTACGACTCGTGTATTTGTATAGGTTGTTAGAAATTTTGTTGGGGAGATGTTGCTACACTTTGAACAAAGAAGATATTGATGTTGATTGCACTTGGAGAAATTCAAAGCGTGTAAATTGTGATCACACTAACCTTTAGAGTCAATTCGCCCCCACCAACTTGTAGATATTGGATGCAAATGGGATGTACATCAAATTCTCTTCAGGATACTTTGAATACCTTGATGTGGTTTGCATAAACACAAGAAGCATATCTTTTGATAATAGTTTAGAAAAATATGTTTCCTACTCTTCAATCATGCATTAGAGAAATGAAGAATGATTTAGAGTGATGTAAATGGGAGAGAAAAGACTTAGAATTGTTTTAGAATGTACTACTAGTAGAACAAGCAACAAAACTCTTATGAGTTTATTTCAAAATAAGTATTTAACCAATACAAAATCATCACCTTCCAAATTTAATATTTTGAAAATATCTCTCACATAGGTAGCATGCATAGATCTGGGGTAGGGTGAAGATTAATGAAAAATTATTTATCATCCTCGGATATTTTAGGATGATGGTGAGGTAGCATCCATATTTTTTTGGATGGTTTAAAATAGTAAGCTTTATCTTTGATATCTAGTTATGAAGTTTTAAGTCATTTGATGTAATGTTGTGTAGTATACAATCAATTTCTGTAATGCTAGATTGTTGTTGAATTCCAATTGTTTGTGTAATGTTAATGTAATGTCAAATAATTTTAATGTTATTGAATTATGAATGATGATGTTTTGTGGTTTATTATGAGTGATAATTGTTCCTGAATTTGGTGTACTGCTTATTAAATGGTGTTTCTGAGTTACATATGCTTAGACAAGTCGTTTTGTGTCTTTGTTGTGCATTTAAATGCTACATACTGTATTTATTACGGGAGCGGCATATATCTTCCGTTGGAGCTACGACAATTAACTGCAATAAGAGAGCAAACGACAGTTAACTGCCACTAAGATAAAATGATCATTTCAGAGTACCTGAGAGCAATTTAAGTATCCTAAAGAGCAATTTTCAAAACTCGTTACTTAAAATTGGGCCTAAAAACCAAATTGATCCCTGCAAGGCCCATGATAGGTATACCCTACAGGAAATTATACCATGTACCCATACAATTAATCTTTCACCCCTAGAAACCTCAAAAAATGACAATTTTACCCTTTTTGTTATTCGACTCCACCCCACAAAATAATTTTCTGAAGCAAAAATTGTGAACAGGAAAACTCGTTGATAGGTTGTTGGAGTTGCAGATTCTATGAATTCTTCCTCCAAAAAATTTCTTCCTCCTAATAATCAAGATTAATACTGTTGTCACATTCGGTTATTTTAACTTTATGCGGCTAGTTTACTGTTTATGCTTCTTCCTCCACACATACTCATGTATTATGGAGAGTCAATTTTCATAACTTTTAATCAAAATTATTGCAGATCTTTCGGTCAATACGAACATGAAGGCATAAAG
>Ga0228711_1002807_pt1 | contig 27013 bp, 14 predicted proteins | sample MedpolnodulmetaG_2_FD_177996 | JGI IMG/M metagenome (GOLD analysis project Ga0228711, IMG submission 177996) | Root nodule microbial communities from Medicago polymorpha collected in Santa Monica, California, United States - brown nodules | ecosystem: Host-associated > Plants > Roots > Nodule... | reverse complement strand
CCCCCCCCCATTCTTGTTACATTTGAAGAATATTTAATGCACACAGAGACTGACAAAACCGGTACCAAACATAGAAATACCTTAATTTTATTGATAATAGAATATGATTAAACAATAGGCTCCCTAGGAATTCGAGAGTCTTGGGTCTCTCCCTCCAAGAATTTGAGGGCTTGGTCTCTCCCTATTGACATTTTCCTTCAGATTCCCTATTTATCTAGCAACTGCCTAGAAACATAACTGCTTCCTAATACATAACTGTTGCACATTAATGTAATAATTGCTGGCTAATAAAATAATAACTGCCTAATAATGTTTAGCCTATAAAAACTCCTTTCAAATCTTGTCAAAATATAAGAGTAAGAATGTGAATAATGAGATCTTCTTCTGTGCCTGCAGAAACTTCTGAGAAAAAGATGAGTTCAATTGAGGAAATGAAATCTCTAGACTTGAAAACGTGAGTCATTTCTCTAACTTCTTTTAGCATTAGATATGATACTTATTGTTCACAAATCACAATTCCATTGTTTCCTTGAATTATGGTTACAGGAGTAAGGGAATCACTGAAGCATTAAGGTTGCAGATGGAACTTCAGAAGCGGCTTCACGAACAACTTGAGGTACATTATTGTTAGTATCACCCGGAACTTCAAGTTTTGGCATGTCCTGATATTGTTACTGTTGTACAGATTCAAAGGAAGTTGCAGATTCAAATTGAAAACCAAGGGAAACATCTTGAGATGATGTTTGAGAAACAGAAACAGATCGGTGACAACAAGGGCCCTTCCCCTTCAAATGCACCTTCTGCTGCAGTGTTGGACACAACGTTACCTTCTTCTTCCGTGGACAAATTAATTACTTCAAAAGATGAACATGATAAATCAGGATGTAACGCTGACATTCCTAAAGACATACCCGGAGAAAGTTCCCATGATGTAAGCAGAAAGCAAATGGCAGATGAAGCTGAAGTTACCAATGAACATGAGAGGGTAGATGATCAGTTTTCTGACGTACCTCCAACAAAACGGGCGAAGATTCAATGACGGCTTCTAGAGACAACATGCTCGAATATCTCCTTCTGCTTATCATAATGATATGATCAGCATTAACGGTAGCCAGCAATGACTTAAACTTCATTTTTTGGGATGCAATAAATTTCACTCCCTAGATTTGTTTTATATTCTTGGACATGTTTTAGACTCCATGGAACTTGTAGATATAGTATTGGATCCATGAATGTTTCAACTAATGTGGTATTGACGTTTTATAAGGTTATTTATTTGACAGCCTGCTTGAAGGTTTAGTTTTTTTTGTTTTTTTTTTTAAATGTTTTCAGGTTGTCACTACATGCAATTTCTATCGTTTTCATATGGGAACATAACTTTACCCAAACATGCAATAAAGTCGATAATTGTAACACATCCTAGAGAGCTTTTGAGTTTGGGATAAAACTATGTTACCTTTTATATTTGTAGAAAGGAAAAATGATTGAATCTCAAATTTTTGACTTGACATAGGAATTTCCAAGATGACTCTAACTCTTCAATGGTGATTTTCTCTTTTCTTCTTTGTAGATGAATCCCAGCCAAACACGTACTTGTGGTGCAGGACTAATGAACACTAAATTTGTTTTGTTTCAGAAATCTTGACATTGTGTAAGAACTATAAGGAAAAAAATTCATGACATTGGAAAAGTCATGTGTAAATTTTATTTCTAGGAATAAAATGTATCTAGGCATAATTTTTGAAAACTTGAAACAAACATGGGAACCAAGAATTTTCAATGTCACATTCCTGGTAATAAATCTGCAATCCATGAAACAAACACCCCCATAGGGCATAGTGACTCCATTCCATTGTCCGTCCTCAATCAACAAACGGCTCTTTGGAAGAACCGAGTTCAATTCTAAGTGAGAACTTTTCATGAGGGTCAAAACCAAAAAATTTATGTTGGCAGTAAGTTAATTTGTTATTAGTGTGATGTGATTAGCTGACATACAAACATGCTTTTTATATTGAAAATTTGAAATCAGGACAGATAAAGGTGTTCACTTGAAGCTTCGAGAGCTATGCCTTCTTCATCTTCGCCTGTTCTTCCCAGTCTTATGGAAAGCAATTATATGAAATCCCCAGATTCTTGTCAGGGGTCTGACAGCAAATCATGCCTCATTGCAAGCTACATCGTCGTATCCAATCAGAAGTGTTCGACCGGTGTTTTCAACCAATGTTGAATATCCTGGCGGCTTCCCTTTTCCTCCCTTTGCTTCTCAAGCATTAGGTGACAATGTATCTTCGAAAATCCACTCAGCAACATTCACTTCTCACCTTCAAGAAAATGATGATATATCGTGGGGACCACTCACTTCTCCCTTCACTCTTTGTCAGGTTTAAACTGTTTTTACTTTTTATGAAGGGTGTTAACTGAAGTTTAACCTTTTACTTAATTTTAATAGGTTTTTTTAGTCCCTATAAAAAAGAATTACTTCTAATTTTCGTTTTTGTTACAACAAAGTTTGTTTAATTATCCTTAAACTCTTAAATTTTTGAACCATTTTTTTGAGACAAATTTAGAACAATATGAAAAGTTCATTTATTAAAATTTAGAATTTTTTAACATGAAACGAATTAAATATGAATTTTTTAAAACGGCAAAAGTTAATAATAAAATTAACAAAATCTGGACGTAGAAATCAAATTTTACGACAAATTTTGCAGATGAACTTTTAGTAATGTTCTTAACACGTTTGTAAAAAATTGTTCAAAAACTCGAGAGTTTAAGCATAAATTAAACAAATTTGAATTGAGGAAGGACTAATATGGAGTCCTGAATTTTTTTTAAGGACTAAAAGAACTATTAAAATTAAGCAAGGGTTAAACTTGAAAGGTCACAATTTACGAGGACCAAAAACATATTTAACTCTTTCATATATTATTTCTCGTTTATATTTTTTTAGGGTTAAATATGTTTTTAGTCCCTATGAAATTGGAAACTTCTAAGTTTAGTCCTTACTTAATTTTTAATAGGTATTTTAGTCCCTACAAAAAAAAATTACTTCTAATTTTATTCCCTGTTACAACAAAGTTTCTTTAATTATTCTTAAACTTTTAAATTAAACAAATTTGAATTGAGTAAGGACTAAACTTCAAAGTTTTTTATTGTGGAAACTAGGATTAGTTGATTAAGGAGGGAATTAAGGAGTGTGATTAGGGATTAGTTATAGCTAAACCTTACAAGCTTTGAAAGTAAGAAGATTACCCTATGTGTTTTTCTATTTGAACCCCCTCAGATATAAGGCTTGCACCTATTAACAGATAGTCTCATTAATAGATTGACAAAACATCAAGATTGGGGCTCCAAATGTTGGAAATAACGACAAGATCTACTCGATGGTGAAACGCCCACAAGTTATGAATTGAGTCATGGAGATTTTATCTTTTGTTTTGATGTGCTACTGTCTTTGTTTTTAGGTATTCTGATGGTCTGTCCCAGTTTTTGTATGGTTTATGGGACAATTTTTAAGTTGCAAGGCAGTAGCTTTTTGAGACTTGGCTATCTTTTATATTTCTTGCGTTTCAGTTCCAACAATTATGTAATGTCGCCTTCTGAAATCTATCTATTATGTTTGGTCTATTACTGAATCCATACTATTATGCAGTTCTCTATTTCAGTTTGAATATGTTATTTTGCCCTTCAACAGTATTAGGATAATAAGTAGTATTGTTCAACTTTAATAAGATATGCAGCGAAAATAAGTTAGAAAGTATATTCATTTATTTGGGTATTCTTCCCTTTCCATTGTCGTTGTTAAAGACATTTTTCATTGTTAAAAACATTTAAGTAGTATTGTTGGATTTTCATAGATATGTAGCGAAAATATACAATCACACAAATTCATTTGTTTGGGTATTCTTCCCTTTCCATTGTCATGTACAAAGACATTTTTTTTCTTCACAAGTGGATAGCCATCATTTTAATGTTATTAAGATATTAAAAAAAGATGGCGATCATGTAAGGAATTAAATAATTGCCTCGCCTTTAAATTATGATGATAATAATATTTTGCTGATACATTTATGAGTTTGTGTTAATTATTTTTATGCTTTATGAATAAGCAAAGCTCTTAATATTTATCTTCACATTAGAAACAAATGCTTGATATGTATTTACTGCCTTATAATGCGAAGGGATAATTGTTTATTAAGATATATATGTGTTTTTTAGTTCCAGACTCGATTAGTATCAAGGCATTCCATATACCAACTATTTGCTGAGTGTGGAAAAGCTGAATAGTCTCAATTAACAGACAAATGGATTAAATGTCAAGTGTTTTAGTATGGGGCGCATGGTTCAACTACATAGAGAATATCAGGCATTTGTTATGGATAGCTGTCACTACAAGAAAAACACCAAATTGAGACGGAATTTTGGGACAAAATTATTTTCCATCCCAAGATAAATAAATTGGGATGGAATTTGTGACGCTATTTTGTCCAAAATAATTTATTAAATAAATCTTTATCGTTTTGGGACGGAATTGAAATTCTGTCTCCAATTTGAGACGGGTTGTCGTTTCTGTCGTAAAATTGGAACCAAATTTTTATTTCCGTCTCATATTTGAGTCAAAATTTTGTGAAAGAAAGTTATAGTTATAAATACATTTAAGAAATTAAATTAAATTTTGTAAGAAATGAAATTATTATAAGAATTAGTTTTATTATTTTTATGAAATTAAAATTCATAATAGTTTTAATATTATAGTAAAAAAAATAAGTTTTTTTATATAGGAAAAACTTAAGTTATTTATAGACATTGATCAAACAATAGGGTTGTGCAATGGAGCAAGGCTAATTATAACGAAGATGGGCAAATTTATTCTCGAAGGCGAGCTGATATCTGGCAGTCATATTGACGAAAAAGTATTTATACCTAGGTTATCTCTTACACCCTCCGACCTCAAAATTCCATTCAAATTTTCACGGAGACAGTTCCCCCTAACTCTTTCATTTGCAATGACAATCAACAAAAGTCAAGGGCAATCTCTAAAAAATGTTGTTATTTATTTGTCATCACTTGTATTTTCTCATGGTCAATTATATGTCGCGGTATCAAGAGTTACATCTCGAGAAGGATTGAAGATATTGATCACGGATGAGCACGAGGAATGCACAAACGTTACCTCAAACGTTGTTTACAAAGAAGTTTTTTCGCAATCTATAATTATTAACTATTTTGATGTATGAAACATTCGATATTACATTTTCGTTATTCTTGCTACTACTAATGTATTCTACTTAATGATTGTTATGTTATGTAAGTCAAGCATTAATTTTTGTTGTTGTTGTACTATTTTAGCATTTTAATACCGTTGTTGGACCCGGGCGGAGCACGGGTCGGTGTCCTAATTGTTAAAAATCCAAAAGTTGAAGGGATTCAGCTGAACCCTGTGGGTTAAAGCTGGCTCTACCCCTGCTCGTATCAACTATAAAGATAAGATTTTATATTATACCCGAGGAATATTTTATATTATATTTGTTACATTATCTGTGTCATTAAAAAAGATAATATAGTTTGTTACAATATTTAAATACAAAATATATATGTCTATAATTTTAATTAAAATAAAAATATAATGTACAATTTTATTTAAAATTAAAATTGCATAAAAATTATTGTTTTTAATTTACACACATTATCGCAATAAGAAAAACATACTGACGGATACGAAGTACTTGTCCGGCGCTAGTTTTATATATATAAAAAAAATGTCTTATTTATAAATTTCATTGTGTTGGTATACAAATGAAAACAATGAAGTTTGAATTTACCCCATACGTATTGCTAAATCTCTCATCACGATATTTAATAAATATTAAAAGATAACTTTAATCTCAATTGAACAAAATTTCGGATAATAATCACTTTAGCCCATGAATGTGTAAAGTGTAGTCATAATAAAAAAATATATATTAAAATTGTTTTATAAATTAAACAATTTGATTTTGATTTTGATTAAATAGATTATAATTTGATATTGGTTAAAAATATGTATTAAAATCGATGAAAAATACGAAAATAGAGACTCTCCACCGTGAAAACAAACCAAACAGGGCCTTACTCTTTTATCAGAACCCTAGCTATCTATTTCGCGCTCTCACCTTCTCATTCACCGCCGCATCGTCGTCTTCAGATCTGTCGCCGCTCTCACCAAACCGCAGGTATCAATCTCTTCCTTCTCTCAATTTGTGTTTTCTACGTATTTTTCGATTTTAACCTCTTACAATTCATCGATTTCCCTGTTTCTGCACATTACTCGATTTTCAGCCACTACGATTTATTTTCTAGGTTTTGAAAAACAATTGGATTTCATTGGCCGACCCAGAAGTTGATTTTTGGAATTTGATGTTGTCATGGTTCGATAATTATCTTAATTAGTTTATTCCTATAACATCGATAATTTCTTGTTTTTGGATGTAGGATTGTAGGGAAAATTGAACTGATTTATTTGTTTTTTTCTTAGTTTGTTTGTTTGGGGCATGTGAAGTTTCAACATCTGAGATTAAGGAATGGTTGTTATTATTAATTTAATTTTAGACTGGGGTTTTTCATGTTTGTGTAGGTTGTGGTATTGCTATACTATTCATTTTTCTTGTTCCAAACCAACCCTTACTTGCATTCTGTGTGTTAATTTTTCAGTTCTTTGACGCACTTGACTTGTACTTGTACATCACCAAATTCGGGACTACCCCTTTCTACTCACAGATCAATTCACCACCATATCATAACTCTAGCTACCTTGCCTCTCACCTTCTCATTCACCACCATCTCCAAACCGCAGGTATCAATCTCCTGCTTCTCTCAATTTGTGTTTTCTACGCATTTCGTGATTTTCAGCAATTAGAATTGATTTCTGTTTATATATTTTTTCCTGTTGCAGTAAACGAGTCTTCTCCACCGGAGTTTTTCCTGTTCAATCCTTTTCGTGATAGGAATACAATAAAGTGTTGCCAAAATGAGGATTATGATAAAGGGAGGTGTTTGGAAAAACACCGAGGATGAAATCCTGAAAGCTGCTGTTATGAAATATGGTAAAAATCAGTGGGCTCGTATCTCGTCCCTACTCGTTCGCAAATCTGCAAAACAGTGTAAAGCCCGTTGGTATGAGTGGTTAGATCCTTCCATTAAGAAGACCGAGTGGACTCGAGAAGAGGATGAGAAGCTACTTCATCTTGCTAAGCTTATGCCTACTCAGTGGAGAACCATTGCTCCCATTGTTGGACGTACTCCTTCGCAGTGTCTTGAACGGTATGAGAAACTCCTTGACACCGCTTGTGTTAAGGATGATAACTATGAGCCTGGTGATGACCCTAGGAAATTGCGTCCGGGGGAGATTGATCCGAATCCTGAATCGAAGCCTGCGCGACCTGATCCTGTTGATATGGATGAGGATGAGAAGGAGATGCTTTCTGAAGCACGTGCTCGGTTGGCTAACACGAAAGGTAAAAAAGCAAAAAGGAAAGCTAGGGAGAAACAGCTTGAGGAAGCGAGGAGGCTCGCTTCTTTGCAGAAAAAGAGAGAACTGAAGGCTGCTGGGATTGATATAAGGCAGCGGAGGAGGAAAAGGAGAGGGATTGATTATAATGCAGAAATTCCGTTTGAGAAGAGGCCTCCTCCGGGTTATTTTGATGTTGCTGATGAGGATAGGGAGGTGGAGCAGCCTGCATTCCCTACTACTATTGAAGAACTTGAGGGGAAAAGAAGGATTGATGTTGAGGCACAGTTGAGAAAGCAAGACGTTGCAAGGAATAAAATTGCAGAGAGGCAAGATGCCCCAGCTGCTATTCTGCATGCCAACAAGCTGAATGACCCAGAAACAGTTAGAAAGAGATCAAAACTGATGCTTCCACCGCCTCAGATTTCCGATCAAGAATTGGATGAAATTGCCAAGTTGGGTTATGCCAGTGACCTTGTGGGCAGCGAGGAATTCACCGAAGGCAGTAGTGCTACTCGTGCTCTTCTCCCTAATTATCCACAGACACCCAACCAAGCCAGGACTCCTTTAAGAACTCCTCAGAGAACACCAGCTAGTAAAGGAGATGCTATCATGATGGAAGCTGAAAATTTGGCCAGGCTGAGGGAGTCTCAGACACCACTGTTAGGAGGAGAAAACCCGGAGTTGCATCCTTCAGATTTCTCTGGGGTCACTCCTAAGAAAAAGGAAATTCACACTCCAAACCCACTACTGACTCCCTCTGCAACCCCTGGAAGTGCAGGCCTTACTCCCAGAAGTGGTATGACGCCGGCAAGGGATGGTTTTTCTTTTGGCACGACTCCGAAGGGAACTCCTCTCAGGGATGAGCTACATATCAATGAAGATATGGAGATGCGTGATGGTGCTAAGCTCGAGCTACGGAGACAAGCTGATATGAAAAAAAGTCTGCGCTCTGGTTTAAGCAGCCTTCCACAGCCTAAAAATGAGTACCAGATAGTGATGCAACCAATTCAAGAAGATGCTGAAGAGCCTGAGGAGAAGATTGAAGAGGATATGTCTGATGGAATGGCTAGAGAAAAGGCAGAAGAAGAGGCACGGCAGCAGGCATTACTTAGAAAACGATCAAAAGTCCTTCAAAGGGAACTTCCTAGGCCTCCTTCAGCATCTCTGGAGCTTATTAGGAACTCCTTGATAAGAGCTGACGGAGACAAAAGTTCATTTGTTCCACCAACCCCTATTGAGCAAGCCGACGAGATGATAAGAAAGGAGCTTCTAGCCTTACTGGAGCATGACAATGCTAAATATCCGCTTGAGGAGATGGCAAATAAGGAGAAGAAGAAAGGATCCAAACGAGCAGCAAATGGGCCTGCTATCCCTGTCATAGAAGATTATCAGGAGGACGAGATGAAATCTGTATGTTTTTACTAACTTATCTGCTCACCTTTAATTTTGCTTTATGCCTTTACTTTGCTTTCCTTCATTTGCTACTGAGTAGCTTGTTCACCTTTTCACCCTTTGGTACACAATGTGATTTTTCATTTAGATGATGCATATACTTTTTCTGATGATCTTGACCTTTAAATTATTAGTACTTTGTCCAATTATTACTTGGCATTATCATTTTTAAATAGAAACCCCTTTTCACCCCTTCGAAACCACTGGAATCCTATGTAAAAATAGAAAAAATTTGGACATCTTTTTAATTAATGTATCATCTCCTTTATGAACTAGTTGCATATTGTGGTGGTATGTAATATGTATTGTATCATCCTTGTTTTTTTTTTCCTTCAGTTATAATCATTTGATTAATTAGGTTGAAGTTGGATTTTGTTTCTCTTAATTGTTGTTCTCCATTTCTTCTTTTGTGAATTCAGATAGTTCTACTCCTGATTCAGTCGTAATTCCCCAAATTCTACCTTTCACTTTCGTTTTTGTAACAAGTGATTCTTCAATTACCTTTTACAACGTTTATTCCCTATTTATATTAATTCACCAAATGACAGTAATACAAACTTCCAAGCCAAACTGCTTGTTAATTATTATTTGACTATGATATAATTGGAGATGAGCTTGTAGGTTGATGAATGATAATATCTGTGTTGAATGTTATTTATTTTTATCTGTTCTCAATAGGCTGATCAGTTGATAAAAGATGAAGCCCAGTATCTTCGGGAGGCGATGGGGCATGAAAATGATTCCCTCGAGGAATTTGTTGAAGCACATACAACTTGCATTAATGATTTAATGTACTTTGATACCCGTAACGCCTATGGTTTATCAAGTGTTGCTGGAAATGCGGAGAAGCTAGCAGCTTTGCAGAATGAATTTGAGAATGTGAGAAGTAAGCTGGATGATGGGAAGGAGAAGATGATTCGACTTGAGAAGAAGGTTACATTACTCACACAAGGGTATGAGGTATGCTACTGCTATCTTGTATGCAAATTTCTACATTTTTGTTTCTTGCCGTTTTTCTTTCAATTATTGTTAGTGGCACATTTTGTAGTTGTCTAGTTCCTTGGATGCTACCGAGATTCTAGAGTGTTAATGTTGTCTAAATGCCTTCAAAGTTGGTTTTGTAATATAAAATGCTATACACCTAACTTAAAACTGTTGCAATTGATAATTTATGGATCTCAACTAATTAGTAGGGTAGGAAATCATGGAGATCTGTTGGAATTACATTTCATTATTGTGGGTGACATGTATTTTCTTTGTAATTTAGAAATGCACAGAAAGTATGGTTTCACTTCATTTTGTTTTTTGAGATTGATGTTTGATATTGTAATTTCTTTTGACCTTGTTCAGCATTCCCATGGAATATAATGGATGATAGAAAAAGTTAACATAATATATTAGGACTTCATCTAATGTATGATGCAACCGTAGTCTTGTGTAAATCTGATCCAATAGCTTAAGTTTTAAGGATGGAGGATCATGATTAGAATTTGGTTTGTAGTCTCATATGAAATAGTGTTGTCAACTAGCGGCATTGTAGTGCTATAGCTTACATGGATATGAAAAAATCATTTTTTTTCTGTTATATACTGAATATAAGAATGTGTTTCAAATAGCGGCACTGTAGCATAACAGAATTAGACAGATCTATTTTCCAGTTGTAGACTTAGATATCTTTTTAATCCTATGATATACATAAATTCTGGCTCTACTCCCTATAAAAAATCTTGCTGGTTTGAGCCTCTGGAGTATGAAAAGGAAGTTGCTTTTGGCCCTTGTTTTTGGGTTGCAGTCCTTGTAATATTTGTTCATCTTGATAGTAATCTATGTAATATGTGGAATATATTGTTTTTAGTCTCTAGAACATGTACTATCAAGGGACTGATTTCGATACTGACAAATATTACAGGGACTAAAACCAAAACAATATGTTTCCTATGGTACGGGGATTAATCTGACATGAATTTCTGTAGGAACTAAACCAAAGACGTGTATATTACAAGGGCTAAAAAAGTTATTTAAGCTTATAAGTAATTTCAAATAAATTTAGTCCTGGGAATTATGTAACTGTAGAGCACAACTATTTTAAAAGAGCTATTACACATATATAGTAGAAGTTTGGACCAATGTTAGGATATAAGGGCCTCCCCCCTCCTCAATCTGTTATTGGCTATTGGATCTCTATCCTTGTAAATTTTTATAATTTTTTGTATGTACGACATGTTTTTTCAATTCATTATATGTAGTGACCATGGGATTTATTTAAGGCCTTAACTTAAGTTGTTACAAAAGTTAGTCTAACATTGTAGATAGGTAATATAGCTATAGTATATTCTTTAATAAAGATTATTTTTGTTAAAGACATTCATTTTTAATGTATCCCTTGTTGTACTTGAACAGTATAACATACAGGCTAGTGTTAAAATTATACAATAATATGTCCTGCCAAACAAAACAGACTTGATATTTTAATTGAGGTCGTAGTGGTCATGGGGTTTATTTAAGGCTGCGAACGTGGGAGAATTGTCTCAGCTCTTTTCAGTGTTTGTTTCTTTAGCTCCTCAAGTTAAGAAAAGGAGGGATTGTATATTTTCTAACTCAGTTGTCAAGGCTCCAGTTTTTGTGGAGCAGATTAAGGTGTACTCATGGAAATGGTTACTACCAAGGGCGAAAGGAGGAAGGTGTCTTTATAATAGTGGGTGGATCCTCTCAATTGTTTTTTAAGGTTGTAGTCTCTATAGTGTGTAAGCTGGTGGGTGTAATCTAGTTTCTTCTATTCTGATTCGACTCTCTGCATTGTGTGTATTTGAGTTGGGGCAGCCCTTGAACCCTTCATATTATATTTATATAAATAAAAATCCTCTGCTGCTTCAAAAAAAAAAAATTTAGGCCTCTGGAACTTTTTTTTCTCCCAAAAATTAGCATAACATGTTAGATAGCTATATATATACCATATGATCAAATTAGATTTACAATTTCTCACATGGTTGTCTGAGATTCACATGATGCAATGATCCTACAAAGAAAGGGGTTGTATTTTGTAAAATGTGACGATGGACTATGAAAGTGTTAGGACATAGGAAATGGTTTTATCAGTTCTTTGTAAAACCGAGAAAGGAAAGATCTGTTCAAGTTTAAGCAAACCCTCTCATCTTAAAACCTGCAACAGTGCAGGTGGGCACATGTATGTATTATCAAACAGTAGTACTTTTTTTTTTAAGTTCAAATTTATTTTGCATCTTTGTTTTCTTTCTTGATTATATGGGTTTATTCAGTGAATTTACACTTTTCTATGGGTTTAGCAGATTGAAAAGTTGAATATAGTTTCTTATCTTTATAATTATTTGACTGCTTTTCCGTAATCGAGACTGAATATTAAACTTTGGCTATTGGATTTTCAGATGAGATCAAAAAAAGGTCTTTGGCCACAAATCGAGGCCACTTTCAAGCAGATGGACGTGGCTGCAACAGAATTTGAGTGTTTTCAAGCTTTAAAAAAGCAGGAGCAGTCAGCAGCATCACATAGAATAAACAATCTTTGGTCTGAAGTTCAGAAGCAAAAGGAACTTGAGAAAACTTTACAGAAGAGGTATGGGGATCTTATGGCAGAGCTGGAAAGGACACGAAATGTAATGGAGCACTTCAGGGTACAAGCACAACAGAAGGAAGAAATTGAAGCCAAGAATCGTGCAATAGAAGAGATACAAGCACAACAAAAGGAAGAAATTGAAGCCAAGAATCATGCAATAGAAGAGGTACAAGCACAACAGCAAGAAGAAACTGAAGCTAAGAATCATGTACTTGAGAGTACTGTATCCACAGCTGATGAAATGAATGTGCAGGGTACAGAAAATAGTGAACCGGTGCCCCTCTCAGCTGACCAGCAAATAGCCACCATGCAAGATCAGGCTTCTTCTAGCTCCAAAATCGACATGGATGTGGATTCTAGTGAAGCACAAATGACAGACAGTACTGGTGTTACATTGCCAGATGCACCTGCTGCGGAGGATGAGCATTCAAAAGTTGCAGAAGACAAAAATGTTGAAGAAAATAGTGAGACCGCAGTAGATATGAGTGCTGCGGTGGAAATAAAAAGTGATGAGGGAAATGAGGAGGGTCAAGATGTTGGGAATCCAGATGAGATTATGGAAGCTTCAAACCAACCTGATAATAGCATAATTCAACTTGATGACATGCAAGTTGCTGATGGTAAAGGAGATGAGGCAAATTAGGCTGGAGGTTGTATAAGCAAATTCGAATGTAAGAGTTTGTGGTGATATTAAACTGAAGAGCTGTTGCTCAGCCCAGATATCCGAATGAATTGCATGGAAAGTGGGTCTTTATTTATTGAATGATCATAAGTAAAGGTTTGGAACGTTTTATTTTGCCAAGTTTTGCCCTTGCTACTTTACGGATTGGATGTTGGTGATGAGCTTTTTTGGATTCACTTAATTATATTTGATTGCACCATGTCCTCTTAAAACTCCTTTTAGATGGGGTAAACTATCAACAACTCTGAATTTCCTAATGTACTTTTTGGTCCGTTGACATGACGAGCTTTGCATAAGTATGCCTGATTGTTGAATGGTCCCGACCCCTATATTGACTTTCCATAATATTCTCATGATAGACAAAAAAAAAAAATGAAAACAGAAAAAACTAAGTATACATGTCAAATGTATTTATGTAATTATCCATGTAGCTGACTCCACTTAGTGGGAAAAAGCTTGGTTGTTGTTGTTGAATGAAAGATCGCATGATTAATTTCCCTCTTCAACAGCGTGAGCTTTTGAGTGCTATGTTAAGAATCATAACGGAGTCACAGATTTTTTGAGATATGTTATCTAAAACTGTAAACTATATTTGACTTCTCTAATTTGGATAAACTAAATAACTTTAATTGTTAATCAAAAAAGTAATATCGACTATCCAACCAAGTGATAAACTAACTTAACTCATTTCATTCAAAACAAGATGTCGATAAACTAACTTAACTCATTTCATTCAAAATTTTCAACACAAGATGTGGTATGATAAAAAAATTGGTAACTAACTTATAAGGGAGACCCCATGGCTAGCAAATGAACAATGGATTTTGCTTATTCTAAAGTTTGGATATAATTGCAAAGAAGCTCTACAAGCAAAAAAGCACCAAATTTAGAGTGGGAATCAAGATCACCATTAATATAAAGTTCAATCGACACTCTGGTGAATTCCTAATTTGTGAAGCCAAATAATTGCTTCTCTTAGGTCCCAAGTTTTTGTCTCATGAGGTGGTGGTAATCCTTGTATCCATGTCATCTTGGCTTGAATTAAACTCACCATTGGATCCTCTCAAACACATCCCCACACTGATACAACCTTGCTCTTAAAAGATTCTCACATTACAGTTACATTTTATCTGTCCTGCTGCAGGTTTAGCCCAATTTTGCAATGTCCCACTACTCACAGCTGCTTCGGCTTGTGCTGCAACAGATCCCCGCACGCGTTGCCAATTAACCAAGCAGTCTCGTTCCAATTGAACCGAAATGTCAGCGAAAATCTGCAGGTATGTTCGAGACAGCAGCTCCAGAATATGGAAAACTGCACCTACTTGAAAGTGATAAACTGGGCAAGAGGGCTAGTTTGCCTTTGTTCTATATAAATACAAGCAAATTATAACGACAGTGTTATTTTATGACATTTGTTTTCTTAAAAATGAGCTTGGTTGAGTTATACAATTTATCAGAAACTTGGATACATACATTAAACTTTTTTTTAGGGAAAGAATGAATTGATTTACATTTACATGGATCTTTGCCAGTCAAGATAATAATAATGACAGTCATTTGCCAGCCTAGTGATGCTGGTGGGTTGCATTTTGCTTCAGCGGTGAATTATCATTGCAAACAAAAAATAAAACAAATGGTGACGTTGCTTTTATTGTCTTACTAAAGCAAAAGGCATTTTTACATGTACTCATTATCCATTTGAATCAAACAAAACTAGGAAATTCGAATCATCTATGCATCAAATTATGATACAATTGAATCAAAAAAATTGAGCCTGTCTACCACACACATAGGATGTGGTGAGGTTTTAGTTTTGAGCAACACTGGCTTCAAACGCTGGTTCTAGTCTGGTCTTTATTATTGTTGTTGAACTCCAATCTTGTTTCCCATCCTGCAATACAAACAATTCTTTAGTTTGTTCACCCTCATTCATCAAAACTACATTACTTAAAACACATAAATAAGTGTGATTTAAATTTGTTTTCAATGTTACATTATTCATTTTATTTCAATTTTACCCCCAAATTATATTCTAATGTAAAATTGATACACTTACTCATTTATTTACTTAATCTTAAACCACATTGTTTAAAAATTGAGGAAGTAACAAAATTTACTTCACTAACCTTTCCATGTTTGTTGGACTTGGAAGACCTTGTCTGTCCTGAATGATTCCAGTAGCTTCCAACAGTACCAATGATAGGCGTTTCTTCAGGACTAAGACTTGTAGAAGATTTGCTTGACACATCAGGAGAACTATACTTTTTCACCTCTTCAACTTTCAATGCTCCTAAAATTTGCCTATCCTCACCATTACATACATTTTTTGGTGTATCATTTTCTGATTTAACCAACCAACTAGAAAGGCTTGTATCTACTCCAATTTCTTCTTTTTCTTTCATCTTTCTGCTTGACGATAACACCTTCACACTAGTCTCTGCTTGGTTCCAATTCATGTTTTCTTTGTCTTTCTTTACAGAATGCAACACTGTTGCTTTGGCCACTTTCACTACCTTTTCTTGAGTACTAACATTCTCAATAGGCTTCAATACTGAGGAGCAAGCATCGTCATCGTTTCCTTCACTCTCTTCTTGGGTTGATGAAAATGAAATTCTTTTCCTACAATTGTAGTCAGTTGATAGAGAAAACAAAGAGGATTCTGAAGACCTTTCTTCTTCTTCCCCCGTCTTCTCATCACCATCAAGGTTAATATCATGGTACCCATCATCGGAACAATCTCGATATCTATACTCAAGAACAGATTGATTCATTGGGCTCGCTTTTTCAGCGAAATCTTTGGCTTCATTTGGTTGCTCTTCAATCTTTGATTCATCTTCTGCATGATGGAGTTTGATTGGAGTACTGTTAACTTCATTCTCAGGATTTTCTTCTTGTATTGAAAGTAGTTTTCCACAAGTAATGGAAACAGAAAAAAGTGAATCTGAACACTCTTGTTTCTCTTCTTTGTTCTCAATTATACAACATTGAGGTGTTGTTATTTTCTCTTCCTTCAATGTTTTTTCCTTTGTTTCAAGATCGCCAGTGTTGTTTACACATTGAGATTTCTCTTGTTCATTTTCTATTCTGAAATTAAATAAATAAAATGATAATTAATAATAACTATGAAACAATAATAAGAATGAATAAGGAAGTGAAAAAATGAACATACTTAGATTGTGATATCCAATGGATAGATTCTTCAAGGTCGGTGTCATGGTGTGTGGGTTGAAATTGAAGGGTAGTATAAGAAGGCTTAGAAGAAAGGTGCTTTTGACGTTTGGAAGAAGAAAAACAAGTTAGAAAGCACTTCATGATTTGATTGTGTAAACTGTAAAGTGAGTTTAGCTTTTGTTGTTGTAAAGTTTTACAATTCCGTCTTCCTCGTAAGGATGAGAATGAGATTCACAAAGAATAGGAGAGGAAAACCAAACCGTTATGAAAATACAAATCTTTTGAAATTTTGACCGTTGAAATTAATTTCCAGATAGTTAGTTGGCCCCATCAATTGTACTTGAAGCCTTTCCACTTTCTGTTGATTAATATATCATCCAATCGTTATTATAAGCAAAATTTAACATTTTAAATTCATTTAATAAATGTTGATGTATGTGATATATATTAAAAATAATATGCAATATTTATTGAATGAATCTAAAATATTAATTTTTGTTTATAATGACGACCAAAAGGTATATATATATATATATAGAGAGAGAGAGACAATTAACTGTCCTCGTGAGCATAGCTCAGTTGGTATGGACAATGCATAAAATATGCAAGGTCCGGGGTTCATACCTCGGCTACCACCAAAAAAAGAGACAGTTAACTGCCGTCTGAACATTTACGTCTTTTACCGGTGTTTTTCAGCATTTTAAGAAGTGTGAACAACAATTTTCTACTACTTCACTTTATTTTTATTTTTTGGTGGTATCAGAGGTTTGAACCTCAGGTCTTGCATATATTATACATTTGTCGTTATCAACTGGGTTAAACTTACGAGTTCTACTACTTCACTTTATTTATGGCACGGTTGAATATTTTTGTAGTTAGATAATACTGAGAGAGAACTTTTTTTCTATAACAATTAAGTATATTTTTTGAGTTAAATTTTGAAAGCTCATTAGGATCATAGGTCAGATAACTCTTAAATGGTACTTGTTAAAAAGATCATCAAGCCGGAGGGTGTATCATTCAATAAAACTTATATTGAGCCGCCCTCAACATCGGCTACAGATAACAAGACGAGTTGTTTCTTCCTATGTTATTATCGCACACATAATAGTAGAGCACACATTGAACAAGTTAAGGGTTGCTGATAAATGATAACAAAGAAAGTGAATGAATATTTGTTAATAAACTTTGAGGAACTAGTGATAGAAACGTTAAATACTATTGCTAAGTTTTTTTTTTAAAAGGGTTATTAGAATCAAGACCAGGTATACATACACATAATTAATAATAATAAAAATAAATATAAAAATGAATGGGTGATGATATATGGAAAAGAAATAACTCAAAGAAATAAAAAGAAAGAAAGACCTCACACTTACACATAATAATAATAATAATAATAATAATAATAATAATAAAGGGTCATGCTAACCGGTGCCCCCGGGGCACTGGTTAAGCATACAAAAAAAGGAATTTATTATCATAAAAGGAAACTTTGTTGACTTATTTATGGATTAATTACACAGTTTTCAATGCAATAATTACTATATAATTTCCCTTTTTAGTATCCTTAACCAGTGCCCCGGGGCACCGGTTAGCATTTCCCTAATAATAATAGTAATGATAAATGAACACAAAATTAATTTGAGACACAAATACAACACCATGGGTAATTTGGACATTTCAACTATAAAACAAAAGAAAGGGCAATTTTGTCAAATCCCCAAACACCCATCTTCTTCTCACCTTCTCTGCATTCTATACCCACCAGGCTCCTCACCACCACTGTCCTCAGCCACCGTCGCACTCACCACCGCATCCACCATCGCCACAGCCACCGTCGTACTCACCAGTGACAACCATCATCGTCCTTGCCACCAACGAAATCCGTTCAGATTTGAACACGTCGATGACGAAATCTTCCTCGCCCTATCGCCACTGGAGATCTGTTCATATCACCACTGTCCACACCACCACTTCGTCGTTACTGACATAGATCAGGCAACTCCAGCGAGAGGGATGAAGAGTCCAGATTCGTCCTCACCACCAACATCACATCACACATCAAATTTGTTTTGTTGAAGATGGAAACGGTGGTTGTCGCCGGTGATTGGGAGAAAACTCATGGCAGAGAGAAAGAGATAGAGAGGTGGAGGTCGGTGAATGGGAAGATGATCAGAGAGCAAATCGAGAGAGAGACTAAAGAGTTGCAGACAAGAGGGAAGAGAACAGGGAAAGAAGAAGGAAAAATTAAAAATTAAAAATTAAAATAAAAAAAATATTGTATAAGTGAACAATTGTATATGGTGTTTATTTGTGTCCAATATTTTGTGTTTAGTTATCATTTCTCTAATAATAAGTCACTTTTCCTCCATACTAGTATTTGGATCTGTCCGATGCACGAGAAGTTGATTATCTCATTGACTAATAAATGTAATAGTTGATCATTAAATGAAATAATAGTTGTTGTTAAACATGAGTTAATGCTTCCAAAAGACGACGACAACAACAACAACTAAACATTATCCCACTAAGTGGGGTCTACTACATCGACCGAAATACGCCATATTATTCTATTATATACTCCCTTCATCCATATATACAAGCCCCTTTTTATTTTTTTCTCATTTCTTAAGAAAGAAAAGTTGTTAGTGTAACTAATGTGTCTATTTTGTGTGTTAATATTACAAAATTGTTCTTTGTTTGTATCTATATTAACTTTGACTTTTCATATTTCAAGACAAGTTAGTAGTATTAATTAAAGGTATGTTTAGGAAAAAATAAATAAATGCATCTAGTAAATTGAAGAGGGGTTTACTTTATGGGCAAAAATAAAGTCAAAAAATAAAGTCAAATGAGTGTTTAGATATAGAGATGGAGGGAATACAATATTTTGATCCAACTCATTAATCTATAAATCTATCATAATAGTTTCTCTTATAGTTTTTCTAGGTCTTCTTATACCTATTCTAACATAACTATCCTCTGTTTGATCCATTCTTCTTACTAAAGAATCTATACATTTTTTCTCTACATATTCAAACCACATAAACCTATTTTCCACAATATTTAAACTATAGGTGCTACCTCAACTATCTCTACAATATTGTCATTTCTAATCTTATCACATCTAGTCTTACCAAACATCAAACTCAACATCCTCATCTCTGCATACTTACTTTATTTCGTGTTGGTTATTAACCACCCAACACTGTATTCCATAAAACATCGTTGGTCTGACAAATGTCTGGTATTTTTTTCACTTCCACTTGAATATTTTCGTGTTGGCTCTTCTCCATTTCAACCATCAAACTTGAATACGATGATAAACCAATATATTTAAATTGTGTAACTTGTATGATATGATCTCCAGCTTTCACCTCTAAGGTAGAACTACTTCGCCTTTTACATATATTTCGACTTTGGCTCCAAAAAGTTGTCTAAGAAACTTAATAACTTTCATAAATAAGATACGCGATCATTTTCTAAAACAAAAAAAAAACAAAAAATTAGGAAGAAAATATGCAACAACTTTTTTGACTCGAAGAAGTTGCCTAAGAGACTTAAGAACTTTTATAAATAAGATACGTGATCATTTTTTAAAAAAATAAAAAAAGAGCAGAAAATTAGGAAGGAAATTTTCAACAACTTTTTTAACTCCAAAAACTTTCTTAAGATACTTAAGAACTTTTATAAATAAGATATACATGGAATTTGCACGAGCAACGCATTGCAATTGTATGACTACACATTGCAGAGACAAATGTAATATTATCACCTGTAATATAACATAAAGGACACATAAATTTGAGTTTTTTTTTCCTTTTGTCAAAAATACCCTTAGATAAATGGAAATTGTTGGAAGGTTCGACGCACTTATCAACGGAAAAAAGATAAAGCGCATCCAAATGAATTGTTATTGTTTGAGATCAGGGGTACCTATGAATAGAGCCAAATCGAACAAAATTTGGAATTCGACTCGATAATTAACCTGTTGATTATGGTTCATGAGTCAAGTGAGTTGAATTAAAGTTGAAGATTAAGTTCGTTAACTAAATGACCTGAACTTGAAATATATATAATTTGACTCATAAGTTTGCTCGATTAAATGTAAGTGTGTGTTCGTGTGTGTGTGGAATTATGTGTACTAGTTTTAGTGTGTGTTTTTGTGTTATTGTTTTTTTGTCTTTGTGCTTGCTATGTGTTTAGTTTTATATATATATATATATATTAATATTGATGCATTTATAATAAACTATGTATTTGTAGTTGTTTTTTTAAACAATATATGTATAATAAAATTGATTTTTTCAAATAATACCAAACATAATTTTATAGAGTTAGAATTGATTTAATCGATATCGAAACTAAGTGTGGTCGATATGGTTAAATACAATTTATTTTTGATAAAACCGGTATAATATTTATTAAGGTGAAAGGACAAATATTTCATCCTCATTATAACTTACATATCTTAGAGTGTCGTATACTTATCTAAATTTATTTTATTATACGTATATAACATTTTCACCTTCACACAATAAGTTAGATATTACATGTAGTAATGTTAAAAACTTAGACCATGTATTCCACTCTTCCAAATCACATATGAATTGAGCTCTCATCTTTACAACCATTTCTTTCTCTTTAAGTAGCTTTCTAAAGATGTCATTTGAGACCTGATTGTAGCTTGCCGACACAATATTTTAGCACTTCAGCTTATTGAATAACATGGCATACTTTGTCTCTTTTAGATCAATGCAGTTTTTTACTTTGTAGGATGAAGTTCTATACTTTAAGACATTAGATTTTGTTTTGCCGGTGTATTTTGCCTCAACGGTTTCCTTGGAAGTAAAACGAGTGGAATGCTCGCCTGATAAAATGTTTATGCTTCAAAGACGATCAGAAAAGAAAATAATCAGCTACTAAGACAAAAAAAAAAGTTAGTATAACACATTAACATGATAACCCTAATTCAATTATGAAAACAAGAAATGAAGAAACCTAAAGCTCATGAAAAGTAAGCCTGACACATTAACATGATAACCCTAATTCAACACGGACACTCGAAGTACAGGTATACACATTGACACTCACAATATACAATTGATCTAAAAAAAACTCATCTTCTCTATTTTGACAATGTTTGGCAAATGAGCTTATGATTATCTTCTTTTTCGACCGTCTGACTCCGAACGGGGGTACTAAAGTAGTTTTTAAATAGAAATTTATAAAATTGTTTATCATGTTATATTGGATTAAATATATTAATCAGTTCTATGTAAATATAAATATGGTTATATTTGATTAAATATGTTAATTAGTTCTACCAAAATAAAAATATGGTTATATCATAATTAGATATATTAATTACAGTAAACTAGTAAAAAAAATTGTGTTTCTCACGGGTCCAAAATGATGAAAAACCGTAAATAGGTTCAGATTATATAATTTGAAATGATGAACAATCTCCTTCGAATTATATAACTAGAACTAGTTCAGTACCAAAAAAAATCATAGTAGGAACAAAAGATCGAATAAATGTGACCCTTACCTTATGTTTCATGTTTGAAAAGGCTTAAAATATGATGAATTCCCAAAAAAAAATCAAGAATCATCCAATGTGTGGTGGTTCGAATTTTGGAGGTTTGATAGAAATTTAGGTATAAGAATGGAAAACTTACAAGCATTGGAAAAGCCTGAGAATAGAAATGTTTATAAACCTAGGGTTTGATATAAGAGTTTGTTTAACATGTGCAACATTTCACAAGTTAAAATAACTAATAGTATTAACTTTTTTTTTTAGAAAACTACAATTATTTATTCAAAATTTTTATATTTAATATTAATATACAAGTTCCAATACAAAATTTCTATTTTAAACTTCTTAACATGTGCAAAGTTACACATGATAAAAAAAAACCTTTAAATTTGAATATGAGCAAAGACGTGTTTAAATTCCATTTTAATGTGTTAGAAAAAAGGATGGAGGGGAAATTTAGTGTGGGTTACTGTGTGCATTAAAAACTTTTATTAGATCCCTAAACAAAGAAAATGAATTGTAAGTAGGGTTTCTTCGCTATTGTACTCAAAAACTTTAAGGGCCATCCTTTTCTAAACAAAGAAAATGATCATCAAGAAACAAAAGAAGCGAGGGATCTAATTATTATTTTTGGATGGAACTTTTATTTTAACAATAAGAAAACAAAGACTATGAATTTTTTTTTAAAAAGCTAAATTTTTATTTTTGGATGAGACTTTTTATTTTAACACTAAGAAAATAAAATATGGGTAATTTATAGCTTGCAATTTTATTTTAATCTTTTGTCAATTTATTTATTTATTTTAATCTATTGTCTAAAAGATTTAGCTAACGAGAACTCTAATTATTTTGGTATAAATAGAAAGGCTTTTGCTATGAATAAATTTCACTCCAACAGACCAAAAGTCAAATTCCAATACTCTACAATTCCCCGTTTCTATTTAAAAATACACATAAATCAATACTCCTTTTTTTGAAAATAAATCATTGTTCCTTTTGTTTTATATGTGATTTTTTGAAAATAAATCATTGTTCCTTTCGTTTTATATTTTGTTAATTTTACAACCACTTTGTAATCCTACAATATATAATATATATCTATTCACACATTTCATGACTCCAATAGTCATATTTAATACATGAAAAAAACGAGGGTTTTATTCCTTTACAAGACATATTGGTCGTGCTATGCATGTAGTTGTAGTTTTTCCTTGTGATTGAAATGTATGATTTAAAAGTCATGTTCAACTTATGAGAATGTGGGAGAATCAATTGTGTATGATTTTTGTAATATTCAAAATAGATTTTTAATTTAAACTTAATGATAAACTAGTTGTATTTTTTTTTTCCTTTTTTAATTAATGTTTGTATCAGTTAAATTTTGAAATTAAAATTCTTAATTTTAGATTAAATTTTAAAAATTATACATGGATAGGGAATGAAGGTTGAGAAAAAAATATTCTTAGGTACTTAGGAATGAAGTAACTTCCCATAACCCCGTTTATTCCCATGTAAGAAAGTGGAAATGTGCATTCCCATACTATTATACATATTTTTTTTATTTTTAAAATTGTTACTTCCAATTTTCCCAGGAATGTCAATTTATTTGCCAAACACTTTTTTTAACAAATACCTAAGAATCATATTTTCACTCCCGGCTAAGTTATTCCTGAAAATAATTTGTGTTTCTCTGAAACAAACGCCCCCTTATTTATATTTTAATCAATTATGTATAAATATTGGGTTTTGTTGATGATTGCTTTAGTAGAAGTTTGACAAAAAGAAAAGAGAAACTACTATTGATGTAACTATAAAACTGAATAAGTATATGAAAAAGGTTTCTGTTTAAGCTGAAACCATCATTCTTTTGGTTCAGACTGAACCCATGGAAAATACATTTTTTTTTACAAACAAAACGATATTCATTCATTCAAATAGATAGATCATATCAGATACAAACATCGCTAAAAATGTAAAAGGTGAATATGCGAACAAACTCACAACACCCGAGTTAATAGGATAAAACGGCAAAATACCTACGAATAATATGATAAAACCTAAGTCACCGAAATTCACATGCTTCCAGATCTTCAACATTGATGTCCAAATCACTGGTTGAATTTGTAATTGACTGATGCAGATCTTTCAATAGAAAATAAACGAACACCGCGACAAAACACGAAATCAAACGCCGCACAAGACGACGAACAACACAACGTCGTACTTAGACGACGAACTCACAATAAAACAAAAAAGAAAAAACTTGACATATGTGAAAACCAATTATTTAAATTGAAAGAAAAGGGAAAAAAGATGTAGACGGGTGATTCTAGGTCAAAAAATGACCTAAAACCATCCCTCCTCGATGAACGAAGGAGAAAGAAAGTTTAAAGAGAAGTTGGAGTTTCTCTCACTAAAAAACTAACGTCGACTTTTATGTATCAATATAAGAATCTTCCATGGAAAATACATGTTATATTGGGTTGATCCAATAACATGTTTAATTATACAATTCCCCCATATATATATATATATATATATATATATATATATATATATATATATATATATATGTATGTATGTATGGTAAATCATAATAAGCCTCATATTTGGTAAATAAAATTATAAATACACACATGTAGGCAAAATACCTTTCTTACCCTTTAAGGACCCGACACTCACTCTTCCTCTTCTTTTTCCCTGAAGTGCTTCTTTGTGTTTTCATTTCTTAATTTCACAAGTATCTAAAAACTATACTCACACTCACACTCAGATCCAATATTTTTTGGTATAAAATCCAATTTGTGTTAGTGACTTAGTGGTATAAGTTAAGAAATCAAATGTAGAAAATTTTTCTTAGAATTTGTACGTTCATTGCTTTAAAAGTTGCAAAAGTTATACTTTCAATACAAAATTTATTTTTAATTTCTATTTTAAGCTACTTAAGGCACAAGTTAACAGCATCCTTTAATTTTATATAAAGCATGGATCTTGTCTTCTCTTTGAATCAGAACCCGGAAAAATTGGCACAAAATCAGAACCAAACCCAAACGTGAGAAATTGCGTTCATGGATTTCAAATTGGGACATTCAAGAAGAAACATTTTTTGAAGGAAAATGAAGAAGTTTTTTTTTGTTATATCTTTATATGAATTTTCAGGAGAGGGAGGTTGTGGTGATGATTTATGAGTAACAGGTTGGGATTTTATCAGTATCGTGTAACTTAGTCCCTGAACAAAACATAAGAGAGATGAGGAAGATGAGGGAAATGGGTGTTTGGGAATTTTGTCACATTAAATTTTGAGAAATTGGTCATTAATCCAGTCAATTTAATTTCTTCAAGTTATTTATTTGGGTCTGATACTTAAGTCCTTTGATTAATATTTTTTTTTTTGGGTTGTGGAAATTATGAAGTTTATGTATATGTTGATGAAGAACACGATGAGAGAAGAAGATCAAGAAAAGTAAAATAAATTAAAAGTTGGTGGTTCATTATTAGATTTAATGAACTTGCAAGTTGCAAGGCTAATACAACAAATAGGAAATAGTTGGATAGTGAACCTAAAGAGAAGGTATCCAATATGTAATCCTTGACCACTCAAATTAAATAATATTATATCTTTGGCTGACATGAGATTGGTCCAAGATGAACCCAAAATTCCATAGTTTCATTTTAAACGAAACCTATGAAAAAATATGGAGGATCTAGATTCCCTTAATGTTATGTCATTGTTAGGGATGAAAAAGTTTCCAATGAAATGATAAATATAACAAAGATTTTTCTATCATATGCAAATTCGTACATGCTAGCACCACCACTTATCAGGACAAGCATCAATCAGAGTTCCATTCTTCAATTTCAAGGGATGTTCGAAAGTTTTTACGATTAAATCAAGGAAGTCCCACTTACAACTTTAACACCTCCAACTCCATGGATCATGATTCCTTGCTGTCTGAATTTTTCTACATTGATGTAGTCATTCGATCAAAATTGAATTATCCAAATTTAAGCTCAATAATTTTAAGGTCTTGCTAACGAGTGTCCTCGAACACTCTTTAAGAATTTTACAATAATAAATTATTCTTTAAAAAAGTCAAATATTTCAATTTACATTATATTAAATACACAATTTTTTATAACAATTTATCATTCAAGGAGTTTAAACAGTGTTCTAGGACAATTAAAATAAATAAAATCAATTTTTGTTGGATCATTAAATTAAGATCAGACAACTACGGATGTCTTTTCCGCATGAATGCATAAAAATCCCAATGGTAGAGATTCAACTTTCAAAGAGTAACTTCATACATATGATTGTTTTTTTTTTTTACCACCATAAAAGGGGAAAACATAAAAGCACAATTAAAATATGAAAGATAATTGTCCCAAAAGTTTTTTTAAAAAAAAAATTATGCTTATAGCATTTCATTAGCAATCAAATCGTTTATAAAGCGGTACATCATTATAAATACGGAAACTAGACAAGGAAGTAGTTGTCTGAGCTAATTCATGGGCATAAGTGTCCCAAAAGTTGTTCCAAATTCATTCTACCAATGCAAAGAAAACCAAACCTCCAACAATACTGTTAAGAAATTAGTAATACACTTTTTTTTAAGGGAAATTAGTAATACACTTGATGATATAACTAACTAACTATATCTTTTTTTTTCTTAAAAAAAACTAAATATATCTTTAAAAAAAAGGCTTAATTACACTTTTGGTCCTTGCATTTTGACTAGCTCACGAAAATGGTTCTGCCTATTTCAAATCGAACAAAACCGTCCCTAAACTATATGTTTTTTGTAGTTTTAGTCCTACCTCCTATTTCAACTCCAGAAATGCAGAGAAATGACAATTTTAGACCTTTCCCCTATGCTCAACTATGAAATAAACAAGAAATAAAGCATGTGGATACAAGAAATCCACTTTATTCAACACACTAAGCAAAAAACCCTAATTTCTAAGATATGTTTCAAATTAGAAGGTAGGATTAAATCTGCAAAAAAACATGATAGTTTAGGACGGTTTTGTTCAATTTGAAAGAGGCATGACCATTTTCGTGAGCTGGTCAAAATGCGAGGAAAAAAA
>Ga0228711_1002806_pt1 | contig 27014 bp, 17 predicted proteins | sample MedpolnodulmetaG_2_FD_177996 | JGI IMG/M metagenome (GOLD analysis project Ga0228711, IMG submission 177996) | Root nodule microbial communities from Medicago polymorpha collected in Santa Monica, California, United States - brown nodules | ecosystem: Host-associated > Plants > Roots > Nodule... | reverse complement strand
CTCTATCTATCAAATAGATCCCTACGTTATATCAAAAACCATCAAATAAGTCCCTGAGTTGTTTAATCAGATATCAAATTGATCCTTGAAAACAACTGTCTCAAAAACGCAACAAACACAAACAAAGAACAAGGCGGGCATCAACGATCACAGAAACAAAATAAACAACATGATCAAAACTTAAAACGAAAACACAAAAAAACGGACAAAAACAGGGTGAATACGAACACAAAAACTTGATAAACAACAGGAAAGGTGTTACCTTTAATCACAACCAAACACACAAACTTCAAAAACGTCAGAATCGCCGGAGATGATGATGATTTTGGAGGGGTGAAAATGGAGGAAGTTTTAGTGGGAAGAAGAAGGGTCAATGACGTTTTTGATGTTCTGAAATGTGAAGAAGGAGGTATGGGTAATGCAGGGGCAAAATGGGAAAAGTAGAAAAAATAAACTGAAAAGTGAAAACTCCACTTTTTCCAATTCAATCAAATTAGTCCCTGAACACATGGCTTCCTTCTTGCCACGCGTACAAGACAACACAGCATGCAGGACGACAGATCAGCATGGCTAACAGAGCACTTGGACGGAGGGACCTTTTTGATGGACGTCTGACAAATTCAGGGACTAAGTTGATATTTCGCATAATTGAGGGACGGAGTTGGCCGACGCGTGAAAATTCAGGGACGAATTTGATGGTTCACTCATAAAATAATATAATAAATAAAAAAATAAAATTGAAACAATTTATTTGCACGACACATGCAGTATATAATATGGTGTAAGCATAGGTACCCTGTCAACGTTCTCTCATCCACCAACGCCACTTTCTTACTTTCTTCTTTTTCTTTTGCGAGAGAGAATCCATCATCCATCAATGGCTACCACTAAAGTTTACATTGTGTAAGCCATTCTTTCTTTCAATTGCTTTGCTTTCTTAGACAATTCTTGATTCATAAGCAATCTAAATTTTCACTTTTTTTATTGTAAATTTCATTCATTTATCACTCTCTGAATTTTTGGTTTACTCATATGCTTTCAATCCCAGTTTATCAATTTGGTATATATATCAATGTGAATTGGATCTTTGAGGTGATTTTAATCATTTTGAAAAAGTCAACTCTGCATGATTGTAATCTTAATCACCAATTCCCCTTTTGGGTATTTCAATTCAATCTATCTAAGTCTTTGTGTTGATTAAAAAACACAGCTTTCAGAATTTCATGCTGTTTTTCACCTTTGAATCTGCACAAAATAAAAAAAAAAACTATTTTTTTGGGGGATTGTTCTGTTGGAACTATGTAGAATCCGATGAAACCATATCAGAGAATCACAAAACTTTTTTAAAAAAATGTTTGAGGATGAGGATAATAAGTTAATGTGTTTTGTCCAATCCATTCTTACAGTTATTCCGAAGAAGTTTTGAGACAGATCTGTTTTCAGATTCTTTGACTGATCATTTCTTACAACCCTGTTCGGATAAACAGCTTACTTAGATGTTTATAGCATATTAACTTATTATCCTCATGCTCAAACAAATTTTGATAAGTGTTTATTAAACACTTATCATATGATTATTTATATAAGCTACAAGTTATTTCGATAACAAAAGATAAGATCAAGCCAAACTGTTTTCATATAAGCTATAAGCTGTTTTCATAAGCGATGGTATCTCTCTTTTCCTTTTTATTCAAGAAGGGAGTGTGTTTATGCTAGACTAGACCCACCTTTTCAGTAGAAGGTTGTAAAGGCAATAACCATGTAGACAAGAGTGCATACTTTTGATGGAGTGTGGTCCTATCATCCATCATTGGTGATGACTCTTCCTTTGCTTGCAATTGTGATAAGGCTTTTTGTATTTGAATATATGTTTCTTTGGCCCCAACCATCTCAATTATTTCTTATGAAAATGTAAAATATAGAAGCTTAATTAATTGGTTTCTTACTTTAGAAGTTGTGCTGTCAAATGCCATCATGCTTTGTCTGGTAGTACTAAATTGCTTTTGGTTGTATCATCATAGTGCCACACCATATTCCTCTGTTGATGCATGAGTGGTAGGTATAGTAATAGTATTTTCTAAATAAGTCAATCACACTTTATCCGGGTTTTATTGGCTGTGATCTTTAGTGTTATTAGAATAATTTAATACTGATAAAATTATTTATGTTGCTTGGTAGTTTAGTACCTTAAGACTTATGAAAGCTATACTTATTTGCATAATGTCTATCGTAGTGATGTTACATGAATCTGATAAAATAATTTATGTTGCTTGTTTAGTTACTATTCTATGTACGGACATGTTGAGAAGCTAGCTGAAGAGATTTTAAAAGGGGCGGCTTCCGTGGAAGGAGTAGAAGCAAAGCTATGGCAGGTTGGTAGTAATAAGTCTTTCTGGTTACATACCTCATTTTCTCTTTAGGGAACTTGTTCTCAGTTTTTTCAATCAATCTTTACATGTTTGGCTTTAAGTCACCAAATTAAAATGTTCAAAATAACCATTAGATATCTTTAAGATGGTTTAACCAAGTTATACCCTCCTCCGCAATCCAATCTATCAGATCTTGTAATTCGAAAAGCATTGGGAAATTTTTATACCGCATTTACAAAATTATCATCTGATATGTATAGGTACCTGAAACTCTTTCTGCGGAGGTCGTTGGGAAGATGGGAGGACCTCCAAAGAGTGATGTGCCAATTATTACACCTGATGCGCTACCTGAGGCTGATGGTTTGTTGCTTGGCTTCCCGACAAGATTTGGAATGATGGCTGCTCAGTTTAAAGCATTCTTGGATGCAACTGGTGGCCTATGGCGTACTCAGGCACTTGCAGGAAAGCCTGCAGGAATCTTTTACAGCACTGGTTCTCAAGGAGGAGGACAAGAGACTACACCGTGAGTTCCCGAATCTCACCCAGTTTTGTTTCGAAGGCCCGTTTCTTAATTAAAGAAAAAGGCAATTTTCTTTAATAAAAGCTCAAGCAAACAAGCTTAAATATTTGGATAAACAACTTAATTAAGCGCTTATAGCATAAACACTTATCATATAAGTGTTTGTGTATAAATCATTTCTTTACAAAAAGATAAACCAAATTTAAACTGTTTATATATAAGTTATAGGTTACTTTCATAAGCTATTTCTGTAATCTCTCTCAAACAGTCTCACAATTGCTTATACCAATATATAAAGTCAAATAAGTTAATCCAAATAGGCCCTGATTGCTTTTCTGATTTCAAAATTCTGCAGGTTGACATCCATCACTCAGCTTGCTCACCATGGAATGATTTTTGTGCCCATTGGTTACACATTTGGTGCTGGTATGTTTGAGATGGAGAGTATAAAGGGTGGTTCCCCGTATGGTTCGGGAACCTACGCCGGAGACGGCACGAGACAGCCTACCGAGTTGGAACTGGCTCAAGCTTTCCATCAGGGGAAGTACTTTGCTGGCATTGCAAAGAAGCTCAAAGGATCTCAGTGATTTTTATCCTCTATACATAAAGAGTGTTGTTGTGCATCACATTCAGTTTCAAGTTTCTATAATGTCCAACAGAATAAGATGTTAATTGAAAAAGAGAGGAAAAAATATTATTATGTTTATGTACAATACAATTGTACTTGTTACTTGTCACAGTGTATCTTCAAATACAGTGTTGTTGTTAATAACAAGAATTTGCTAATTGTTGCTGTTTTCATTGAGATCACAGTAGGCACAAGAAGCAATTGGTGCTGCTTTGATCCACGTTTTGGAAGTGGTGATGTTATAGTAAACGTGTTTAGTTATGTATCTGATACTTTTTTTGTATCATGGTCTTGGGACATTTTACACATCTTGTTCATGAGTGTATTTATATTAATTATTTTGCTTTTCTGTTTTTATTGATAAACTGTCTAATTCGTTTTCTATTGGAAGTTAAGCTATCAAATCAAGCTGTCCTTTGAACATGTAAACTAGACAATATACTTCCAAGCAGATATCATGTTCACAACCAAAAGATGCCAGCATCCAAAAGTGAGATTACCAAAACACTTTGCTAAAATGACTTTGTTTAAATAGATCAGTTAATTAATTTTTATAACCAAAGATAAAATAAAGTTAAACTTTGTTTAAATAAAGTTGATGATAACACTATTTTCCAATCGGTCAATGCATGGTTGTATTTACTTATGTGAAAAAATCTGATAGCTATTTGTAGCTGAGCTTTCAAAGTGCTTTTTTAAAGTAATTTTTTTCAATGAATAAAAGTATTTGAAAGGGATATAATTTTGCTCTATTCCACCCCAGACCATGCCATAACTTCCTTCTGTCATGGCTGGCTTACGAGTTATAATAATGAAAGTCCACTCTGAAACAAAAAAAAAAATAATAATGAAAGACTACTTATATAATTGAAACCCAAAACTATTTAGTCGAGGTTTGATTTGTTGACTTCTCAATCGTTATCAAATTGATGCTATATTCCAAAAACATGTTACCACACCTTTTTTTCCCTTTTTTTTCTCCCTGGATAAGTAATCAAACATTTAATTAATAATCTAGCTTTAGTATCAGATAAATATTCTTCCCACCTACTATAACATGTTACCACCTACCACGCATGATTAAGAAAAATTTAATCATATTTTGGATCGTTATGTATTATGAAAATAGATATCATGAAGCAAACACAACAGCATAATGATGCTTATTGAAGTTATATCGAGTCTTACATTGTTAATGTTCTGGAAAGTTAAATGTATATATGTGATTAGACGTCTCCATTTTATAAGTTAGTTAGTATTTAAGAGTGATGTTCATATGAACATCACTCTTAAATACTAACTAACTTATATGATATTCAAGCCGGGTTAAGGAGTCAATGTCGGGATTGGACTAAGGACTCATACTATATGGAAGATTGAAATTGAAGTAGTTTTGGAGTATCAATTAACAATATTTTCAAGAGGGTGGTTGAACACTATCATGTTATGAGTTAACTTCTCAGAATTAAATTCAAACACATTTAACAATAGTCAACATGGACCGACTTACAATGGTGTAAAACCTAATTTAGCATAATTTATTTTCCCTAATGAGACACACCACACCACGATTGGCTATCTCATTTCAAATTTCAATTGGATCATTCATCTATAGATTCTACTCTTATCTTTATAAGAGTCAAATAGAAACACTCATTTGAAAAGAAGAAAGATACAAGGACATTCATTATATCTATATATTGTTTGCAATTTTATTTATGGGTTTTAAATGGAGTATATGATTTTCCGATTTTTAGATTGAGTTGTTATCTTTATTTTCTTATTTTAAGTTATGCAACAAAAGCAATATAATCTGTTATAAAGACAGTGCTGCCTCTATGAAGTTGAACTAACATTGCAAACCATGTCCTACATTAGCAGCGCCATATATAGTTTTGTTGTTTTTTATTTTGACAAGATATTGTTATGTAGTTGCCTAAAAAAAAGATATAGTTATGTAGTTATTTAATATGAAATAACACATTAATAAAATAAATTAATATGAAATTTATAGTTACTTAATATATCTCGAATCTAGCAAGGATCATCTAAATTTATGGTAGAAGAACTTTTTAAAATTATATTTTAAATAAAAGAAAATGAGGGAAAGGATTAAGAAATGACCCAAAGGTCGAAACCCTTGCTTAATAATTTTTATGAATGAACATTTTAAAAGTTCAACCAAATTTAGAAGAATTTATAACCTCCAATGATCTTTGCTTCCTCACAAATTCAAGAAGAATTGAATATTTGATAAATTAGTAACAAGCAATTAGTTGTCTAACACGTTTATTCGCCTGACCGAATGAAATTACATTTGCAAGATTGCAGTTCTTAAGTTCTCAAATCACAAATAAGTTGATAGAGTCAATACAAGTTAATTAAGCAATAAAATAAACTAAACCTTATTTTAATTTGATGACTTAATGCCTAAGAAACAGCTTTTCCATTTGCCCTAATACTTGATAATAGTTGGAATTCGATAAAGTTCAAGTGGTTCACCACCCATGTCCTGAAATAAAAATAACAAATATAGAATCAACATAAAAGTCTAGCATATGTTCAAAATTTCAAATTAAAGCAAATAATAGATTAGCATGTATTAAAAAAGCTTCTCAAAAGATGAAACCGGGTTCATGTTTTAGTCTTTTAGAATGAGTTTATGATATTAATTTCTTATCTTAAATTTATAGTGTCACCTGTAAGGAGGCTGTAATGAGATATGCTCCTGCCATAGTTGTAACACTGAGGTCTACCATTTCAATGTTCAAATCATTCAAGTCTTGTATTAATTTGTTGAACCTTCCTCTTTTCTTCTCAATGAGCAACTTAATCCATAGCTTATTCCCATCAACTTTTGCTACCTGCACCTCTTCCTATAGAAAGTAACAACCCCAACATTACTAAAAGAACTTATAGATCATGAGACTCATTAGGTTAATAAAATAAATAAATGAATTTATATAAAACCTGTAACCCCATTTTATTCATCTCATCAACAGCAGAAAACTCTCTTTGTTTTGGCTCAGCTCTTTTCTCTCTTCTTGGTTCCATTCCATCAAGCTCTAGTGTGAGACTCTCAACTTCATGTTGCAATTTCATGGTATAAGTGATAGCATCCTCAATAATGCTTGCTTTGTTCATCTAAAATCAAAATCAGGATTCATAGTCATTTGCCATAATGTACTAATTAAAAACTAAGCAAAGAAAATATTGAATGTATATTCATTGAATAAACTATCAATTTAGTCTCTATGCTATCGCTCTCTTGCCCATAAACTATATAAATATAATAATTAGCTCATACAATGTATAAAATTTGTCGAGTTAATAATTGTTATTAAGATGTTACAGACTAAATTGACGGATTTTCATACACTATATGGACTAAGTTGAAACATTTCATAGACATTAGGATAGCTTAATATCTTTATATAGTTCATGGAAAAATTTGGAGATAATGATATATAGTTTAGAGGATTTAATGGTTAATTCAAAATTCAATAGATCATAAATCATGAAAGACTATAAGATAGTGAGTGAAGTTTAAGTGCTTACATTTGTGATGATTGGTACTAAAGACCTAAGCACCAAAAGTCTGCTAGTGAGTTTCTCCCTTCTCTTTCTTTCTGTCTCAAGGTTCTTGGAGGTGAACACTTTTGGTACACCATCATTATCACGGTTCTTGTTCCTTCTCCAGTTTCCCCTATTGCTACCATTTTCAGCATTGAAACCCAACTCTTCCATAGATACACATAGTCTATTGTTATGTACTTGTTCCATTTTGTGTGTTAGGAATGAAGAAACAAGTATTGAATAAATTTTTTAAATGTTGGAGAGAAAGTATAAACTAAGTTTTGGATGTTACAAGCTACTATATAAATAAATGCTTCTCACAAAGGCATCATGTGTATTAAGAGGGTTGTTTCTATGGTTCCAACTTCCAAGTTAATCCATGTGTTTCTTGTGTGTGAGAGAGAACTATATTCCTTTTTGGGACCATTGTTTGTTGCATGTTTGAGTCTTATAACTAATTTGACTATGTGATTTACAAAATCTTTGTTCGGTTATAAAATGCAAAAAGAGGTCACATTACTCTTCAAAAAAAATAAAAATATATATTATAAAACTCATTATTAACTTGTAACTAAATTTTTTTAAAATAACTTTTTTACTTGGTGAAACTTACCACTAAATTATAAAAGTGAATCTCCTTCATAAATGCCGGTGACAGGATTCTGATGAGCAGGGCATGTGTCAGGTCCGCGCGCCGATTATCATGATATTGTGACTGTGATTACCGAGGAGGATAATAATGTTTTAACTGCTCCTTTCCAACCTCAAGAATTTATGGATGCTATGTTCTCCATGCATCCAGATAAATGTCTCCGCCCGGATAAATTTAACCTTGGATTTTTTTCAAAATTTTTGGTCTATTTGTAGTCCTGACATTTTTCGTGGATGTTGTATGTGGCATAACAACAATCAATTTCCACCTTCACTTAATTCCACGGATATTCCATTGATTCTTAAAGGGGGTGAACAGAAGTCGATGAAGGATTGACGACCGATTGTATTGTGTAATATTCTCTATAAGTTGCTTGCAAAAGTTTTAACCAACCGTCTAAAGCATATTCTTCATAAATGCATTTACGATAACCAATCGGTGTTTGTATCGAGGCGTTCTATTCTTGATAACGTGGTGATTGCAATTAGTGGTTCACCATATGGAAGTTAGCAGGCGTAGTAGGGACAAAAATGTTGCAACTTAAGCTGGATATAAGCAAGGCCTATGACCGTATAGATTGGTTGTACTTGAAGGATGTCATGTTAAAAATGAGATTTGCATATCAATGGGTCTGTTGGATTCTTATGTGTGTGGAAACTGTTGATTATTCTGTTACTGTGAATAATGATGGGGTAGGTCCGATTATACCTGGTCGGGGACTGCGGCAAGACAATCCCTTATCACCTTATTTATTTATTACATGTGCAGAAGGCCTCTCAGCGCTTATTAGACTAGCTGAAAGGCGAGGGGATCTCCATGGCATAAGAATTTGCAATGATGCACATGTTATTTCTCACTTCTTGTTTGCAGATGATTGTTTTCTATTTTTGAGGGTGGAAGAAAGAGAAGCTCTAGTAATGAAAAATAGTCTCGCAAATTATGAATCTTCATTTGGACAAGTCATCAGTCTACCAAAGTTGTTTCAGGATAGTTTCCAAAACTCTCATGTCGAGTTTAGTAGGAGGTAATCTAATGGGGTCAATCGTGAATTAGTAAGGGTAGCTCTATCTGAAGTTAGCTCCTATATTTATGATGATGTACCATCATGTATTCGACACATTGTAGTTAATGAAATGCATCAAATTGTTTCCTAAAAAAATTACTCAGCTTAAACATGCCCTAAGATATTAACTAATAAGGGTTTGCTTGAGATAAATTATTTTAAGCTTATTTGAGTTGGCAAATGAATTATACACAAAAATAAACGTTTCAAACGAAGAGGGATTTTTAGGCAAGTTCTTTTATCTAGAACATATACTTGGTAAAAACAAATTAGTAAAAGACTGAGTGAATATTATTTTGCAGAACAGAATTGTAGATTTGCAAGGATTTTGTACAGAAGTCGTTAGAACAGAGGAAAGGACCAGATATTTGATGCAATCTCCTTCTGATTTTATTTCCAAATTATTCGTACAATGATATGATTTGAGCTTAAGTTGTCATGTGGTGTACCCGCTCCAAGTTGGCATTGTAGCACACACCATTTTGGTGCTATTGGTAAGTACACTGAAAATTCTGTTTTTCATTTTTTACTATAATTTTTTTAGCGATTTTGTTTTCTCTCTATTAAAAGCATTTAATTCACCAAGCAAGAGCATTTGAATGAAATAGTAAAGTCTCTCTTTCAGCTTGATTAATATGTGTTTTAAATCACTTAACATTGAGTTAAGAATCCAACAATGTTTAAATATTTGGAGAAGTTTGTCAAAAAAATAATCTTTGAAGAAGAGTTTTCTCATCTACTGTGGTCTTATCTAGTTCCACACGTTAATCTTTGGATAGTAACAATATTCTCTAATACTCACTTTTTCATTGAGTTAAATCACTTAACATTCTCTAACACTCACTTTTTTATTGAGTTAAATAAATGTGGATCATACACTTTCAAAATGAAACCCGCATAAAAATGTGGAACTTACATTGATTTCCTCGAAAAAGAGAGTGAATATTACATCGTGTTGAAAAGATACATTCTTTTTAATCTTTGTAGTTGTTCATAGAAGAAAAGCCACTAACACAAGAAAATAAAATTTCTTTCACATATATTGTCGTTATATTTATTTTTACATTTACATTCGATGAAATAATGTTATGATTTCATTTTATTATATTGTTTTTAAAACAAAATTTGTTATTTGATTATCGTTCATGTTATCAATTAAATAAATCAACGAACCCAAAACAAGCACATCAGAACATTAACCCATAAATCTTGTCAAAAAAAATAAAATTAACCCATAAACCGAACAAAACCTAGAACAAACTACTGATGCTGTTCACTGAGCAATGAACCAGTAACAACCGTCAGGGTGACGTGATCAATACCCAAAGAATTGAAGCAGAACTGAAACTGGTCCAACTCAAAATCCAAATAGGAAAAGGGTGGAAAAGACCTTTTGAAATACTTAATAGTATTAATTATTGATTCAATGGTAGAAAATAGACTTGCTTAAGATGTAAGATTAATTTACTTGTGCATATTAAATAAAACCTATAAATCTATTTAAATTATAAACTCTATGTAAATTTAATTAGTATATTATGTTAGTGTATAATTTTTTTACTCATACATTTAATGATTTATTGTCACATCAATTGATGAACGTGAAAACACATAAGTTATCATATTCATTAATTAACGTAAAATAATTATACACCAAGATAACATTCTAATTAAACTCAATTTATATTTAGTTACATAAACGATCTTTTAAGAATTTTGTTTACATAGTGCTATAACTGAATAACTATTTAAATTATAGTTTATATGAATAATGCTAACAATACACTCTTTAACACAAACTTTTTAACATGTTCTATTTGATTGGTTAAAATTTATTCTCTCCGTCTTTATATCTAAATGCCCATTTGACTTTATTTTTATCCCTAAATGTAAACCCCTTTTCAAATTACTTGATACATTTATTTATTTTTTTCCTAAACATACCCCTAATTAATACTACTAACTTGTCTTGAAATATGAAAAGTCAAATTTAATACAAATACAAACAAAGGACAATTTGCTAATATTAACATACAAAATAGACACATTAATTACACTAACAACTTTTCTTAAGAAATGTGAAAAAAGCAAAGTGGACTTACATATAAGGAGAGAGGGAGTACATTGGTTCCATCAAATTTAGACTGTGGCATTAGATTGAAATCTTGGAGTAAGTTCATCTCAAGGTATCATATTCATTGTTTTCAGTGCCAACTTTGATGAGTTACTTTGTCAAATTAAAAAAAAAAAATGAGTACAATTATATAATAACAATAAAGATAATTTTTTCCTTTTAAAGAAATAAATATAAATTTATTATCTTTATAAACTCTCAAGTTATAAACATGCCCTATTTATAAACTCTCAAGTCTCGTTATAGTTTTTGTACATATATAAAGAACATTAATGGAAATTGCTAGCGCAAAAGGCACCCCTCTCGTTATAGACGCCGCAACTCAGATACGCACAGGTGCTGGTGGATATAGACTTCTCTTGTCGCATGTTCTATGAGTTCATGGTGGAAAGGGAGGGCTTCTCGGTTGAGGTGGAATATGAATGACTTCCGGAATTTTGCTCGCATTGTCAAATCCTTGACCACTCGTTGGTGAATTGCCGTTGGTCCGGAAAAAGATTTGAACAAAACAACGACAATACTAAAAATGTACATGACAAAGGAAAGAAGATCATCACGCAGCAGAAACCGCAAATCAAAGTATGGCAGCCACGTGACAATCCCCACGACATTGGGTCTTCTTTAGCTTTTGCAAAATCGACTTCTGAAATTACGGCACCGATTGCGGAGACTAATCAGCCACCTGAACATCACGTTTCCCCCACAGTTGTTGCCCCCGTTGACACATATGTTGCACAATCAGAAACCTGTCCAGAAGTGCTGCCCCTTGATTCAAGCAGACATGTGCATAGTGACAAGTCTGCCTTCACCTATCATTTGGCTCTTGAGGATGTTACTGTTGATGTTATTCGTTCCAATGATGTAGAGAGTACCTCAGTTTTAGACCCGGTGCTGCAGCTCCAACATGTTCCTGTCCCTCGTACGGTCGACGTTCAACAACTTGAGGAGGGGAATGCGCAAGTGGATTCAGGTGCCTTGGTAGTTGCGGCTACAAGTAACTCTCTTGCCATTCAATCGCACCCTTTTGCTATTGTCATTCCGCATCGTTGTCCTATCATTACCAAAGACTTGGAGGTCATTCAATAGGCCCTAGTAGTTTATAAAGATGTTGGTGAGGAGGGGTTTACTGCTGTTGTTTCCAAGAGCAACCAGAAGAAGCAAAAATGTTATCAAACCCGCTCCAAGGGTCCGTTACCAAACTCATCTCAATGAAGATTTTATTTTGGAATATTCGATGTATAGGTAATTCGGATTCTTGTATTACTCATAAGCCTATTCTCATATTTATTGTTGAACAAATGATTTTAAGCTAGCTAGTCACGGTCACATGGTTATAGACAAGATATGGTGGAACATTATGCCCGAGTTTGTTCGGGGAGATTTCTTTAGGGACCGGTCGAGGTTACCTAATTTTTCGTGTTCTGTAATTTTCGCTTTCTATCGAGGGTTTAATTTGGCCCCCCTCTTGTACATATCTTTCCCTTTTTCTATATATAAAATATATGAATGAGCGGCAGATGATTGGAGTTCCCTGAGGGTGCCGACCTAGTTAGGACGTCCAACAACTCCTTGATGTCTTCCTCACTCTTGATTCAGTAAAAAAAAATAGTAATGTTTGGTCAAAAACAAAATAGTAAAGTTAATTTGTTCATTTTATGGACAGTCGTTTTAAAAAAAAAATACCATTTTATGAATGTTTTTTATTTCAATTTTTTTTTAGGGTTGATTTCAACCTTTTTATGAATGTATTCAACTCTAATTTTTTTAATGACACTTTTTTATACATTATATGATACTTAAAAGTATTAATTATATATGTTTAGAAAAACAATAATAATAAACATTTTTTTTGAAAGAATAATAATAAACATATTTAAAAATTTCATAAAAACTTATATTAAATAATATTTTTTTAAATGAGACTTTTATTTATTAGTGAGGAGTAAAATTTTCATATGCCACATTATCACCTGCCAAAGTAGATTAAATTTTTAGACAACAACGTATTTGGACACAATTTCGACAACGTATAAAATGCATCCAAATTTAGTGTGTTCGAATTCTAGGAAGAGAGAAATAGTTAATATAAAAACTGAAAACATATATAATATATTAGGAATACGAAATTTGATGTCTACTTCTTGTGATGGCAAAGAAATATTTATGTTTCTTTTTTGAAAGAAAAAAAAATTTGATTTAAACATTACCAAATTTGAATTTTACTCAATTTTCAATTTTTTTTTAGGGGTACTCCATTTTCAAATCTGAACATCATATTTAAGTTCTATACATGTTATTATTTCCCAAATACAAGGGCTTTATTGACATTCTGCTCCCAAGGCCAATTCACTGCCAATTCAGACTCGCAAAACTCCACGAAGTGTCTATCTCGCACCCACTTTATATTTTCGTGACATCATCACATCACTTTCCGAACTCAAAACCTTAAATAAAACAAAAACCTCAAAGTAAAGTCACTCTCTAAGTCAAAAATAAAATAAAAAATCACCCTCTCTAAGTGTCTCCTTGTACTTTTCACCCCAAGACCATGTCTCTGTCACCTTCGTTTCTTGTTCCCATTTTCCTTCTTGTCGTTGTTTTCATTTTTCCTCTTATAGGGATAGCTAAAGAATCTTCTCTTCAAGAGATTCTTCGAAACCATGGCCTTCCGGCGGGTCTCTTTCCTCAGAGTGTGAAATCATTCAAATTGGATCAAATGGGACGTTTAGAGGTACACTTGGATTGTCCTTGTTTGGCTCAATATGAAACCACTGTGTTCTTTGACACTGTTGTAAAAGCCAACCTCAGTTTCGGACAACTTAAGGTTTTGGAGGGTATGGCTCGTGAAGAGCTTTTCTTGTGGCTACCTGTTAAAGATATCATTGTTACTGATCCAAAATCTGGTGTAATTGTCATCGATATTGGTTATGCCTTCAAACGTCTCTCTTTCTCTCGTTTTGACGAACCTCGTATTTGTAGATCTCATCATGGTACCTTCTTTTCTCTCTCTTTTTGAACCTTTCAATTGTGGGTTTTAAATGTATATTTTAGATTTTTTTAATAAATATGATTAACAACAACTACACTATGTTTTGATGAACCTCGTATTTGTAGATCTCGTCATGGTACCTTCGTTTCTCTCTCTTTTTTTGAACCTTTCAATTGTGGGTTTTAAATGTTTATTTTAGATTTTTTTTAATAAATTATAGAAGATAAATTATTATTTTTGAAGACAAGAGAAGATAAATTATTATTAACAAGGATGACACTATTGTTGATTTTACACATATCTCTGTGTAGGACTTGCGTTTCCAATGGACGGAAGGAATGATATTGGTTTTGGAGATCAGTGATACCAAGTGTTCTCGTTTGTATGAAAGGATGGATTAGCCCATTTCAATTTTGGGTGTTATGTATGAAAAATTATATTTATGAAAAATGTGCAACTCCTATAAAGTACTAATGCCATCCAATAATTGAATGAAATTAATCACATGATAATCAATATTTATCTACCTTCAATCCAAGAGAAGAAACTATGCCTAATTAATTAAAAAGGACTTCAATTCTTGAGTAAGGATTCATTTTAATGCTTCAAAGTGTTCGTTGCATAATTAGTCCATTAATTTTGTCAATTTTGTTTTTCAAATTTCAAAGTTTTAATTCCCATCAAATTTATTTCATGACTATCATTCTTTTTCATTGTTATTTAGATAGATGAACTCAAATGTTTGGGAATTTAATAAAATCAAATTGACAGTGATTTTTCTTAGAGGGGTAAACTTAGCTAATTTCATTAATATGGTCAATACAATCAGCAAAAGTGTGGACACTAGCAAGAGATGTGTCTGCTAAAACATGAACAACCTCATATTCTTTGCAAGAGCATGAATAACCTCATTGACTTGTCCTTTTACAAACTCAATCCCAGAGTTATTAAAAACCTAAAGGGAATAGATATCTACAATTTGATATTATAACACCGAAATCAGAGATATCTTCCGAATGAGCATGGAATTAGTCCAACTCAAGTTTAGAGCCGAGTTCAAGACCAACCGCATCCAATTGAAGATCATCCACCCGATTAATTGCCTATAAAAGTCCCCTCGCCTCTCAATCATCAACAAAGGAAATTGGAGAGAACTATTACGTCTTGGCTAGGACATAACTGCCCATATCATCTTTGATACACATGCCTATACCAACACGGTGATGAACCACATCAAATGAAGCATCTATATTACATTTAAAACAATTAAGATCAGGCTTTTTCCACCTAATAGCAGCCTGCAATTTTCTGTCCGCACCAGACCTGATGTTAGCTTCATTAGCAGGTTTTTGCGTGAGCTGCCAATTCAACAAAAGCTCACTTCCCCGCGTAACAACCTGTGTGTGTGTGTCTCGAACATTATCCCAGACTCGCTTGCTACGCTGCTGCCAAATACTCCACATCACCCCCCAAAAAACGCCGCGTTCTCAGCTGAAACCGTACACAAAAAGCTTGTGCACAGATCTGTAGAACCTAATAGCAAACCTTGCAATCTGTCCCAGAGAGCACACTCCTGCCAGACCAGAACACCGCTGCTGCACTGAAAAAATAGGTTTATAGAATCCTCGCCAAAATCTTCACATAAGTAGCACTGCAGCAGGCACTCTACATCTCGTTTACGAAGCCGAATTCTATGCAGAAAAACATTTCTAGAAACTCGCCGTATAAAGTTCTTTACCTTGGGCGGAGCTTTGATATTCATCAAATAAATGCAAAATCAGATTAGCATTTCTACATATTTCCTCTGGTGTCATAAAGTTTTACACTTGCGTCTTGGCTAAAACCGACTGTTAATTTCGCCTCCAGGATTTCATCTTCATTTAACCAAAGTTCATTCTGAAGAGAAATACTTTAACCATTGTCAATGCTCCATTTACTACCACTTCTCACAAGAAAATGAGCATTCCAAATGCTACTCCACACATAACACATAACTAGGATTATTACCAATTCTGTCCCAAGAAAATCACTATTGATAAAATTAATCTATAAGCGACCAAATTGATGATAAACCTATTTTTTCAAGGCTAAATAGGACTTTACGCTAAATTTTCTGCTGTTTTAATCTCCCAATGAAGAATGGGGACTACTTCGTTCACAATTTGAAGTTTTGCAAGGATTTTTGAATTGGTGTTATACAATGGAATAAAATGAAATAGAGTCTAATAAGATAATTAATTTTAAAAATTGGATGTTATCTCATTTCACTATATTTTATATTATACTGCTAACCCATTAATGTATTTTTATATAAGTGCTTATTGTATACCATATTACCTGTACTAGTCGAAATTTCTGGATCCGTCCCCGACAGCTGATATTGGTATTGCAACTGCAAAAATCGACCTCATGACCACATTTCCCCACAACCACTACTGCAATTTAAAACCATGATATACACTTACTCCATTTCTTTGGAAAATTAAATCATTCATTTAATCACCATTTTTTCTTAGAGAAATTGAAGACTAAACATTTTCTAAGGGAATAAACTCAATTCATTTCAACTTGAATGATATCTGTAATACAGAGTCATTGTCTATTTTGCCTTTGAGGCTTTGTACAACAGCTAGACAGTCCATCTAAAGATAGACTTCCCCAACACTCAGACCATACGCCTCCGCCTCCTGTGCACCCGGTGAATCTAAGTGCCACATTGAGAATGCTTGTAAAAGCTCTCCTCTTTCATTCCTTAAACATGCACCAACTCCATAACTGGTATATTCCTTAACCATGCATTGCCATGACCCGTCATATCAGAAAAACATATTTTTCAATTTATTTGTTTTTTTTTTAATCGGCAAAATTTATTAAGCATACCCACACAAGAAGCACCAAGGTCACTTAGGCAACCAAAGTTACAAAGAAAAGGTGCACCGTATAGAGACGTAAACACCCCATAAGCAAAAACACCATAGAGAGCGAGAAACCGGCCAAAAGATACAAACAATCCCTCACTCTAACATCGCCCCCATGTAAAAACAAACTGAGTTAATCTGCCCCAAAACAAAGCCTCACGCCCATAAAAGAGAAAAAAAAAGAACCTGCACCACTACCATACAAAACAGCTGAACAGTAGCAGCACAACAACATAACCACAAGACTACACAAAAACTCAGAACCCCAGCCTCCAAAAAAAAAAAGTGTTTCATCGACAAAAACCAATCTACCTGGGTCCCAACACCACTCATAGAATAAACAAGAGTGCAATTCAGCCTACTCAACACCCATCTCCACGACAAAATCTTAATATCTTCCACCATCTCCTCAATGCTCTTGACTTGGTTATTGAAAATCCTATCATTTCTAGATTTCCATATATATAACCCAATTATTGTATTCCACACTAACTAAAACCCCTTCCGAACCTTCTTTCCTCTAGCCTCCCCACTCCAACATTCAAGATGAGAATTATGTGGTGTAATAAAATGATAACCAAGCCACAACATAACTTCACTCCAAACCTAGCTAACAATTCTACAATGTATGAAAAGAAGAATTGAAGACTCTTCCAAACTATCACAAAAAATACAATTTGTGGAACTATCCGTATCAATTAAATTGCGAATATTGGTTCTACTCTTCCTAAGAAGTCTCATCACACATATTGCATCGTATTGGACAACGAATCCCTCTCATAACCAGTCTCTCACTCGTAGGAAGGACCCGTGAGCACACCTCCAAATGAACAATTTGATCTTATTTGGCACCTTTAATTTCCAGATTTTGATCCAATCTCCTTGGTAATAGGCCATTTTGACCGAGTATTTTCCATTTCTATTTAGCTTCCACACCATTGTGTCCTCTCTTTGCTGAAATTGAACTGGTATTTTTTAATATCTTCTTGACTGTCCCTTGGGTTGAAAATTTTCTGCACCATACAGTACGCCAACATCGTAGAGATGTACCCATAATGTCTGCTACATGTAGTTCTTCATACCCTTGAGGTGGATTGGAAGTTCTTAGAAATCGTGGTTGGGCCTAACACAACCCCACAAAACCGGCTTGTGAGGTGAGGATTGCCCCCACTTATAAACACATTGTCAGGCCATTACCTATCCGATGTGGGACTCTTAACAGAAGTCAACCGAGCATTTTCAACGTTGCGTAGTAACCAAGGTTCTCTCCAAACATTCACTTTGTGACCATTGCCTATTTGCCACCTTAGTCACTCTCTAACCACCACCGGGGATGCAAAGATCTTCCGTCACACATAACTTGGATCATGGACTATGGTTGAACTGAGCCTCAAGGAACCTCTTGTTTGGGTAACATCTATCTTTGAAGACTTTTGATACCATAGCGTAAGAGGCGGATCTGGACCCTAAGCAGTGTGTGAACTTATTAACTCAGTTAATAATAAAAGTATATTAACAATTTACACCTTGCAATGTATTTTACAAATTTTTAGTTATAACTTGTTAACTAATCTACTAAAAAATGAGTGAGTGTAAGTTAACAAGTTTTTATATTCTAACTTGCATAAACTCACTTGGGTTGGCTCGGTGGTATTGACTTCGGACCTGAGAGTGTGCTCCTCCTTAAGGCCTCAAGTTCGATTTTTCCTAGTGCCAATTTATGTGGGTTAATTTAGCTTCTTAAAAAAAATAAAATTCTAACTTGCATGGTCAAATTAAAACCATGAAAATGGCGGAAACACATATACACCTCCGTGTTTCTTGTGAGACGATCCCAACTAAGCTAACGTCTTTACCAGCTCCTCTATTTGAGTCCCTCCAAAAGGAGTCGATCATTCGCTCCATTTCCTCTCCTAGAGTTGTCAGAACGAGGAAGGTGCTCATGCAATAGGTGGGTGGGTGTTGCTTGAACCACCGCCTTTACCATGGCTTCTCTTCCCACTTTGGAAATATGTTTTCTGGGTCGTAAATCTTGTTTCAAATTTTGTAATTGTTAGAGAGAGTTGTTTCTTATAGACTTGTACTGTTAATATACTCCTGGTACTTTATGCTTATACCAGTGTCCAATTATGGTTGATGTTCACTAATGCATGAAATGTGAAAATATCAAAATAAGGAATAAGTTAACGAAATTAGTACAAGTTGATGTTGAACAACAAAACCAATATCTATTTAAGTTTGATGGGTAAATGCACAGAGAATGAATTTTCTATTGCTGTAAATTCGATTAAAAATCACACCAATACTTTAATGTGTGGAGTAAAATTAGCAGCAACCAATAACTAAAGTGACCAAACAAACAACATATAAAAATAAGATAAAGGAGAAGAACACAACAATATGGAAAGTAGTTCTCTAATCCACTGTCAATGAGTTTCTTACGGAGAGATATAAGAGTTACAAGAATTTAGCCTTCAAGAATAAATTCTAATCTCTATCATTTTCACCTTGAACAAGAGACTCAATGGTTTCACTTACCAAGGTGTTTAGAGTGTTTCCTAACCCTTAGGATTTGGCCTCCTTAGAATTCCCCCTTTCCATAAACCCTAATTTGCCTACTCGCACCACTCTCCCCGAAAAATTGTACAAAAAACATATATTCGAGATACACCCTCACACATGGCATGACGCTCCTTGTGATGAGGCAACAGCGAAATACTACTGGAATATGTAGCCACACACCTCCCACATGAGCTCACTTGCCTTGCGCGTTGGGCAAAACAACACCAATTTTTCAGATTTTTTCAACCGATGAGATTTCAAGACATATATAACATCTATTCCCTCTAAATTTTCTTAACTATATTTGTCAACCAATGTTTATTTTGATGAACATCAAGTGGTTCATGTTCATCTCCCGTTTCCTGAAAAATAGCAAACTTTCAATCAACATAAAAAAAACCTTGCATTTCTTCAAAACTTCAAATTAACGCAAATCATAGTATAATATTTTGATATGATCCTTTTATGGTTGTAGCATTGGCTTCTATCATTTCAATGACTATTTCATTCATAGCTTCCATTAATTTCTTGAACCTCCATCTCTTTTTTCTCAATGATCATTTTCCTCCACAGTTTATTTCCATCCATTGTTTCCACTTGAACCTCTTTCCACAGAAAGTAACCACACAAAGATTACTAATTAATACTGGCAGTTATAGATAAGAGTTCATTTGTCAAAAAAAAAAATTCATCTCTACAACAGCATATAAAATTCATCTATGTTTGGTGTTTCTGTTTCCCCTAACTTTTCTTTTGCATCCATTGCTTGAAGCATCTGTTTGAGACTCTTACCTTCATCTTGAAGCTTCTTGATATAAGTAATGGCATTATAAAAAATATTTTCTTTAGTAAGTTCCACCGAGATGTAAGTAAAGAATGTCCAATTATTTTTAAGTTAAGTATAAAAATTGTATGCTACGATCCATAACTGAATTTTATTAACCATTTAAATTCATCGATTGAAAGTAAATATTAGAATTTAACAATAAATAAGTGAAGATTGTTGCGCATTATATGATTTTAATTGTTAATGGAGCAAATAAACATGATGTACACAAACAGTTAAAATCATATGGGGCAAGTAAACTTGATTATGTTTTAATTACTTGTTTGCAAAGATTTTGGCAGTCGGTCTTGTTGATTCGAAAGTGGTAGTTAGAGCAAAGGACCAGATAGATAAATCCCTCAATTTTAAGATACATTCTAAAAAACGTAGTATTTTTTTATATTTAAAAGTATCGATATTTGGAAATTTTGTTGTTTAATTGAATAGATAAAAATTAAATAGTAAATAAAGTAGTTTATATAAAGGGTAAAATTGAAAAATAAAAAGTCAAAAGAAAAAATGAATTCCTTCTATGTATAGTAAAAATATAGTAAGATATACAATATTCAACTCAAAAATAAAAATTTGTATTAATAAAGGTTCGCGGTTGTATAAATGTTTATATGCAAACCGTCTACAATTGAATCTAGAATTTCTCACTTTTTCGCACTTAAATGTTTGTATATAGTCACTAAACTTTGAAATGAAGCATCACTGCTGTGTGATCTCAAGTAAATTTTTGACACATCTCAATCTGTAAGTGATTTTTTTAGAGGCTCTAACTAATTTTCACTCGAGCAAATTTTTAAAGGGTCTTGCTAACCAGTGTCTTAATGATATTGTTTAAGGAACCCACTAAAATAAATTTGTCTTAAAAACACAAGTCAAATACATGTTAAAGTCATAACTGCACAATTTTCAATTTAAAAGTTGCTACTTTTGGATCTTTAAACAATGTTCTAAGGACACTTGTTAGCATTTTTCATTTTTAAATACATTCCGAATAAATAAATCATGGGAAAACAGACAAGTCGTGGTCAGAGAACAAAATGTCAAGATCAGCTAAAGGCAAATTGGCACGTCAAAAATAATTTAGGCAATATTATAATTAAATTATTTGATTTTTTTTATTGAATGTTATCTAAGGTGTTAAGTTAAATGGATTAATGGTGTATTTTAAAATAAAGAGGAGCAGAGTGTAATATTAACATCTCACAAGAAAGAAATACAATTAATAATAACTAACAAGGATTGGTCAAAGTAGTAAAAGATTTTTACCCTTAAGCAAGTGGTAAAGTGTACGATCATTGACTCTTGTATATGAAAAAATGTTGATTTGGAGGTCAAAATTTTTTTTTTTTTTGGGAAAGACAAAAATTATAGAGATTATTCTTTACTAAAAAAAAAAATAGTGTTACATTTGGCTATGCGGGCTCCGGTTAAAAAGGTTGATTGAAATTTGTGTTATGTTTCTTGCTTTACCAAGATGTCACAACCTTGAAATAAATGAATGTTATTGAAATGCAAAATGTAAAATTATTAATAGAACTTATTTAATATATATATTGGAACAAATTGAGTATTTATCTATACTATATATATAAAGAAAACTACTTCTTTAAGCTCTTTTGGATTGGATTTTTTTTTCTTTCAAAAATGCCCTCAATTTTGAATCCAAATAATACATGTAACAAATAGATAAGAATAAATATAAATATTAAAAAAAATGTAACAAACACATAAATATATGTCTGTTTTTTCCCTATCATTTAAAAAGTGTAACAAATTAGATGAGTATATTTATACTTACTTTTTCATTATCTCAATTATACCATTAAACAACTTTTTCTATAATAAAGATTGTTGTTGAAGTCATTAAAAAAAAATTAGTTATATTTTTTTGTTTGTTATATTGTTGGTGTCATTGAAATAAATAATCATGATTAGTTTGGTTTATTATAACTTGAAAGCAACAAACGTTTATATTTTTAGTTTTAATCAAAATCAAAATTTCATAAAAAGAACACCATTAATAATTTTCAAATGTTTCCCTTAAAAAAAATCAAATGTTAGCGTAATAAAAAGAGCGAAAAAACGCACGAGTGCTTGACTTTTCGCTACTTAAATAATAATAAACATTAAAACTTCCTTAAAAAATAAATAAACATTAATTAAAACTATTAAAAACGCTCAAGAAATCAAAAATTAGAGAGCTTCCTCATTATATATGTGGCATCAGAAAAAGGTTGAGCGTGATCGCTCCGCGTGCAATTAAACTACATTTAACAATTCACAGTCGTCTAATCAGAATAAGACGAATTTGTTTAAATACAATTTTTTTAAAATATAATAATTTGACCTTGAAATTTGAACCGCGTGAGTTTTGGTGATGAGTGCACCCAATCTCAAACTCAAAACCTTAAATAAAACAAAAGCCTCAAAGTAAAGTCATTGTCTAAGCATCTCCTTGTACTTTTCTTCCTAAGACCATGTCTCTGACAACTAGTTCTCGTGTCTCCATCTTCATTCTTTTCCTTGCATCTTTCTTTCCTCTCTCTTGGACAGTCGAAGAATCTTCTCTTGAAAAGATTCTCCGCAACCATGGTCTTCCAGCTGGTCTCTTCCCTCGAAGTGTGAAATCGTTCAAATTCGATCAAATGGGTTATTTAGAGGTACACTTAGACCATCCTTGCCTGGCTCAATATGAAACCACAGTGTTCTTTGACACTATTGTGAAAGCTAACCTCAGTTTCAGACAACTTCAAGTTTTAGAGGGTATGTCTCGTGAAGAGCTTTTCTTGTGGTTACCTGTTAAAGATATTTTTGTTGCGGATCCATCTTCTGGTGTAATTCTCATTGATATTGGTTTTGCTTTGAAGTTCCTTGCCTTCTCTCGTTTCGATGAGCCACCAATTTGTAGATCTCATCTTGGTACCTTCTTTTCTCTCTCTTTTCTAACCCCTCAATTATGGGTTTTAAATTTATTTAAGTAATAATGAAGAAAAAAAGTGGGTTTTGTTATATGATGTGTATATAGAATAGTTCTGATTTTTGAAATTGAATGTTTGATTACAGGTCTTTCATTTCGTATGGGTGGAAGAAAAGGTATTGCATTGGAAGACTAGAGATAATATGATTATTCATCATTTGTAAGAAAGGATGGCTTCACCCTTATTAAATTTTGGGGGGTTTTGTTGTTCTGAAAAATTCTATTCATATACAAAAATGTGCAACTCATATAAATTATAAAATATAATAATGTCATCAATAGTTGAATGATAATCAATACTAATATCTACCTTCAATTGTCACCTAAAAAAGAAAAAAAGTATATACTTTCAATTCAAGAGAAGAAATTACCCCTAATTTCTTATGAAGGATTTCAATTTTTGAGTAAGGATTCATTTTTGTCATCCAATAATTGAATGATAATCAATACTAGTATCTAGCTCAATTGTAACCTAATGAATAAGTTCTTCCTTCCATTCAAGAGAAGAAACTACACCTAATTAGTTAGAAGGATTTCAATATTTGAGTAAGGATCCATTTTAATGCTCGATGTAACATATTTAGTACATTAATTTTGTAATTTTTTTCTACAAAGTTTCAAGATTTTAGTAATAATTTCCATCAAGTTAGATAGAAGAAAGTGTTGCAGTGATATTGGGAAAGAGGAGGCGCCACTGAGCAATGTTAAGAGAGATAGGGTTTTTTCTTTTTTGTTTTGGTGAAAAAAGAGGGCTAAAGCCCCAAGCGAAAAAAACTACATAATTCCAAGTCATATTTTTTATGACATTTCCGAGGCTTACATGTCAAGAGAGATAGAGTTTTTACTTTTCTTCATTTAGTTGCGTGCCTTTATCTCATGTCTTTTGCTTATTAAAAAGTGACAGTGTTTTTAGGTGTACTGTGTTGTAATCGGAAGGAAAAATTGTACTTTGTAGTCATTTCGTAGCTTTTTTTTTCCTTTCTTCCAATCAAAACTTCTTTACTTTTATTTAATGATGATGAATAAATTTACTGTCTTTAAATAACTACTTTATAAGTAATAATTTTTTTTGTCTAAAAAAAAAGTAATCATTTTTTTTAGAGAATGTAAATATAATAATTTAAAAATTATACTTTATCCTCATATACTTACATTTGCCATTAATTTAGAATATGAAAATACATTAAAAGTATTCCATATAAATATTATTGAGTTTTAGTCAAACAAATAATAATTATTGAGTAATTGTATATTTTGAATCAAATGCATTGCAAAATTTGATATTGATAAGATTAAGTCTTTATGCTCAATCCAATTTAATATAAAGATTTTTTTTTTATTGAGAACGGGTCAATCAGCTCTATTAATTTCTATCATTCAGTTTGACAAGTGACTCATGACCCAATACCCTCGTCACATCAATCACCAATTTGGTTTTGAAAACATTGTATATTATACTTGCATTAATCTTCCTTGCTTCTACACATTGTTAATCTTAACTGAGGGGTTTTAAAATAGCAGCTGAGTAAATAGGCAACTACCCCCCTCAAATTGTAAGTTTCGTCAATTATTCTCTTAAAATTAACAAAACTTCAATTACCCCCTGAAATTGTACAACGTTAATCAATTTACCCCATCCGTCAAATTCTTCTGTTAGTCAACATGATGTTTTGCAAATACCCCTTGAAGTTTTGCACTTATGTGCAAAATGCCCCCGAACTTGAAAATTTATATTTTTTTTTCTTATTCTTGACTCAAAAGATATTAAAGGCAAACAATTAACAATTAACTTAGGCCATTTTCATTGTTAAATGTCAAAATGAAATATGGAACTAGAAACAACACATGGAACATCTTATTAGGTCATTTTCATTGCAATGAGAACACCTTTGAAATCCACACTCACCCACCAACCTCACAATTATCATCTTCTTCATAATCACCTTCATAGTAGATTTCACATAAGAAAAAAAATATAAATTTTTAAGTTCGGGGCATTTTGCACATAAGTGCAAAACTTCAGGGGGGGTATTTGCAAAACATCATGTTGACTAACAGAAGAATTTGACGGAGGGGGTAAATTGATTAACGTTGTGCAATTTCAGAGGGGTAATTGAAGTTTTGTTAATTTCAGGGGGATAATTGAGGAAACTTACAATTTTAAAGGGGTAATTGCCTATTTACTCAATAACGGCAGTTGCATCGTAATCTTTGATATTGTTGAAAACTGCATTCAAATCGACTAATCTCAACGGTTGTTTTGACAACATCAAAAAACCGTTATGTCATGTACTTGTACCCGAATCTTTATTTGAAACCGTGTCCAAGTCCAACTCCAAGAACTTGTATACAAATCATAATACTAGTATCTTCCTTCAATTCAACCGAATAAATTTTTCCTAATTAAGGACTTCAATTCTTTAGTATTTTAATGCTTCAAAGTGCTTGTTACATGTTTAGTCCATTAACTTTGTTAAAATTATTACAAAGTGTCAAGATTTGAGTATTAATTTCATCAAGTTTATTTCACGCTTTTCATTAATTTCAATTATTGAATATTTGTACCACACTCCGGTACTGAAATTGATATTTCAGGCCATAAATCACATCTTATCAGATATACGTCACGATACACTCGTCAAATAAAATTCTTAAGACACCAAATATATACAACCCCAATCACCTTCAACTTTGAAAGTATCAACATTTCTAATTTCGTTGATACATAAAACTTTTGTTGTTCTTCTTCACTATAACTTAGATAAATGGACTAACAATATGGGAATTTGAGTTTAGAAATTAAATTGATAAAATTTATCTATAAGGGACCAAATAGATAATAAACGTATTTTTTAACGTTAAATAGGATTAACTTTAAAATGTTCTGCTTATTTAATCCCCAAAATCAGTGGTCAGAATAAAAAGTTTGGGTGAGCCACCAAAATAAATTGTAATATATATGCATTAAGCATATATTGACCATCACAAATTAAATTACATACCTTGAAATTCAAAATAATTATTCATGTATTTTGAGTGACTTGAAAATGTGACAGTAACAAAGTATTGAGATGGAGAAGAGGGTTGTAATTTTATTTAAAATAAAAGTCAAAGATATTTTAATAATTTTTTCTATAAAAAATAATTAATTCTTTCCTTGGGTGGGCCGTGGCCCAATCGATTCCTAATGTGCCTCCGCCACTACCCATGTTAGAAATAGGATGAGTTGGTTTCGATTTCACTTGGGTGACTTTTGGGTTTTTTTTATATACAAACTTTAGTATTTTTGTTCTCATCTCTCTTAATTGATTATTTTCTCTTTTAAATAATTTATTTTACTAATTCATTCATCCCCTAAATACATTAAAGTCACAAAGCCACCAAGTATTGGTTTAGAATTTGAACTTTTGCAAGGATTTAGAACTTTTTTTATGAGCTTGCATGGATTTATGACTATAAGGTCATTTCTGTTCTTTAATATTTATTTAGCTGTCAAGAGTTGACTCAAATTTTTTATAACTACATTATGAATATACTCTCTTCGATCACTAAGAGAAAATTTATTTTTTAGGTTCATTCAATAAATGATATACCTATCCATAATATAAACTAAATACGGGTGCAGATCCTCTCCATTCCTTAAGAAATTGAGATCTTCAAGTTTGTTGAGTATGAGCTTGACACTTGGCACATTAAAACTCCAATGGCTGAGATTTACTGAAGAAAAAAAAGTCAGAAAACATGGATGGGAATAGTGAATACGAAGAGAGAGAATACACTTTCTCCAT
>Ga0228711_1002804_pt1 | contig 27035 bp, 25 predicted proteins | sample MedpolnodulmetaG_2_FD_177996 | JGI IMG/M metagenome (GOLD analysis project Ga0228711, IMG submission 177996) | Root nodule microbial communities from Medicago polymorpha collected in Santa Monica, California, United States - brown nodules | ecosystem: Host-associated > Plants > Roots > Nodule... | reverse complement strand
AATCACGATGAAGAGACAAAGGCATAAGCATAACCCTAACCCTAACCCTAACCAAGACAGACTTAGCGACTTGTCTGATTGTGTTCTACTTCACATACTCTCTTTTCTAGACACCAAACATGCAGTCCAAACATGCATATTGTCCCCAAGATGGAACAATCTCTGGAAACGTCTTTCCTCCCTTAAATTAAGTTCCATACACTTTCCAAAAAATCTCAAGGGTTTCACCAAATTTGTGTCTCGCGTTTTCTCTCTTCGCAATGACAAAACCTCACTGCTAGCCCTCGATTTCGAACGTTCGGGTAAAACAGACCCTCACCTACTGAAAAGAATTTTGAAATATGCTTTCTCTCATGATGTCCAACAATTACGAGTTGATGTCAATTGTTTTATTCCACAGTTTCCCCCATCCTTCTTTTCATGTCACACATTAACGACTCTTAACCTTAGCGTTGATGACAATTATCCTCATCAAAATTTATTTCCTAATTCTCTGAATTTACCACAAATAATCAACCTGTCTCTACATGGCTTTCTCTTTTGTATCGGCGATGATGGTCGTGTCAATCCCTTTTCGACATTAAACAAATTGAATAGTTTGGTCATTACCGGTTGTAGAGTTCTTGATTATTTAAACCTCTGCATATTGAGTGCCACACTAGCCAATTTAACAATACAAATGGGCTTTGGCGTGTCTGAGATGAAATTTCAGTTATCCTCTCCAAATCTTCGTACCTTTGTTTATTGTGGGCCTGTTCCTTTTCAGAATCTTTGTACAAGCAATAGAATTCTCTCTTCTATCGAACATGTAAGTCTTAATGTACAAACGTTTATAATTGACGTAAAGAATCCATTGTTTCTACTCACTTGGCTGGTTGAGCTTGCAAATATCAAATCATTGTCAGTCACTTCAGAAACTCTTAAGGTAATTTAGTGAATGTTTGTTTTGAGAAAATTTAGCAGTTTTAATTTTTTATTACAACATTTTTTTTCTTCCATACTTGCTGATTTAGAGACTTCCGTCACATTGATTAGGTTCTTTCCTTAGTTCCTGATTTATTGAAGGTTGAGTTCCCTACCTTGTATAACTTGAAGTCACTTAAAGTAGAAGTAGAAGCTTCGTCCATACCTAACGGAATAGTGGACTTTTTGCTTCAAAATGCACCATCAGCAAAGGTTGAGATCTTACCTCATTAAGGTAAATGTGCATTCTAACTCATTTGATGAGTTTGTGAATAGTCTCTTTAATTTTTTGGTTCTTATTTTCCTTTCAATTGGTATCATCTTTTGTTTTCCGTTTGTGTGCAACATAGTGCCTCTAAATTTAAAGATGCTGACAAAAGGATTGACTTCCTATTTTCGTGATTTCTTTATGTTGACTTTGTTGAAAATTGACTCAAAATTTGATGTTTGTGAAGGATCGTGACACGATTTCATAGGCAGGGAGCATGGTGCTTTCTTGAGGAAAATCGTGACACGATTTGCATCAATTGGGACACGATTTGTGAATAAGGTTTGTGTACCTTAGGTCGTACGCAATGAATCGTGACACGATTTTGCTTGTGCGAGTTTACTATATAAGCTTCACAGTTCAGTTTTTTGAGGAGAGCTTCAAGAGAGAGAAACTTAGGAATTCAAAGGAGGTAACTTCAGGGTTGAGGGTCTTTGATTAGGGTTCTCTTGAGAGGTTCTCTTTGGGTTGGGAAACGTTTGTAAACATCTTGGGTGAGTGAAAATCATTTAGTGCCTTGTTCATTGGTGGGATTGGGAAAAGGGTAGAAATTAGGGTTTGTTCTTTGTGAGCTTGTTGAATCCAAGTTCTTGTAACCCTTTTGTATCTCTTTATAAGAACTCATTGATAGTGGATTGGAGAGTTCAATCTCTCCCCCAGAGTTAGACTAAACTGGGTAAACATTTTTTGGTGTGTTTGTTTCTCTTCTCTCTTTATATTTTGCTTGTGGTTTTGTGTTTTTCCACTTGATTCCTAGATTAGATCTAGGTTTGTTATTGTTGTTGTTTCTTGTGGTTACTTTGATATTGGTTTCTACTTTCCTTTTCTCCACACATCATAGTTTTATTTGTATGATTTTGAGTCCGAATTCACAACAGGCTTGTAATCTGAATTTATGGGAAATTTATATATGTTTGTACTCTTATTGGTGTTGCGTTTTGAGTTGAAAGCATAACCATGTTCACACAAGAATAGAGGATGATATATATGCTGGGTTTTGCAGAAAAGGCATGGTGGCGGACTATGTGATGGACAAGTTTTGCCAATAGATTGGAATCAAGAGAGAGGGTCATCTTTATTTTTATTCTTTTATCATGCAAGTAGAATTGAATGTAAGGGAGTTGAATCTTGAAAGGATGAGTGCATTATATGCAAGTAGAATTGTTTGATGTCTGGTCCTTACTTTGACATTTTGTTCTCAATTATATGTGAGATATATCAATATTTACTAGTATATGAACTAAAATACTAACTCTATTTGTTCCCATATATTTCAAGTGTGAGAATAATTCAATTACATTCAACTGGTTTTTGATAGAACCAGTACTATAAATAATCTTTGATGTAGTGTGATCCATACAAGCTCTAGGTTGCATAAATTTACCTGGTTGTTCATATTCAGCACTTCTTCTTGGTCTATTAGCCTATGATATGTTGCTAATTTGTCTTCTTCGACTGAGTCATATCCATGTAATATGATTAATACTCCTAGCTAGATCGCATATTTGAAATTTATTTATTATCTGCGACTTGCTAGGATCACACAAACACTTTCCTAGTTCATATATTATCACTATAAAGTTGACATTCTATTTTGCACAATAAGCTGTTGACGGAGGGACAGAGCTTCAATTACAACTTAACTTTTGGAAAGTCAATACCATTTGTGAAATATCACGTTAATTTCTCAAATTGCAGTATCAGTTAGGCTACAAGATTATAAATAGAGTATCATAATCCTTCTAGACGGTAAAGGTTTCGTCCCGCATAAACACAATACCAATGATCTTTGTCACTATGCAAGGAAGTCATCGTGTTATGATGTTCAGATCAAACTATTATTGGACTCTGAAATCTTATTCCAAGTATAAAATTGGTTTAAGTATTTGATACAGAATCAAGTTACAAATATGATCAAATGGAAACATGGACTCTGTTTTGATCTTTCTAATAATAATACACAAAAGGAATATTTATGCATGCTCTATGGTGAACAAGGTATAGTGATCATGAGAAATTTCATAAATATTGTGTGCTATAGAGATATCTATTCAAGCTTACTTTTGTCAAATTGTTACCAATTTAAATGAGCTTAAAATCATAGTTCGCTTTGAGTAAAAAAATAAAAATCATTGTTTGATAATGTAAATGAATGCTAACATTGAGAGAATAAGTGACAAAATGCATTCAAACTTCAAATGCTTGACATAAGTAGGAAAAAGTAAACTATGATAGTGTGGGAAAATAATTGGCTATACAATGGTAGTGGGATTATGCAACCACCTCTTTTGAATGGTAGTAGCAAATCAAATGCAGCCCCAAAGTAAGGAATGAAACTCTGGCCTTATAGCCGGCCTGCCTGGTCACGACGCAGCAGTTCATGTTTTGCAGAGTACTCTTTTTAGTTCTGTCCGTAATGATCATATTAATTAGACTTTTGAAAGGAACATGCAGTATTCAGTTAGAAGTGCATATGACTTTTGTGTCATATCCATGTAATATGATTAATACTCCTAGCTAGATAGTGTTGGAAATATTAAGAGGAAATAGAATTCGGATAGATTAGAAAAGATAGGAGAGAGTTTTGTTGTGCCGTGGCAAAAACCACTGCCCTGAAAGCAAATTTTCGGTGGACCTCCGGTGCAACCCAATATCCGGTTTTGCTCCCCAAAGTTTACACAACTGCGTGTCTTAACTCGTGCACTCAAGGTCAGACACGATGGAGCGTCACAAACAATGCCCAAAATTACAAAAGAACAATAGAAAAGAAGATAGCTTAATAGAAAGGATGATGAACTGGATTTCCACCACCACCGTCCCCGTGCCATTGTTCTCTTTTATATTGAGTATTTATATGATGCCAATGGTACAAACTAAGTCAAATGGCATCATCTTTCCGTTGCAACTTTTCTTAACAATATAAAGGATATTAATGGCAATGAATATTGATGGATTGAATGTTGAATTTTTCGTGTAACGTACGGTCAATTGAATATGAAGATTTAAGGAGACATACAATAATAATTGATTGCCATTATATCCAACAGATAGCATATTTACAATTTTATTTATTTTCCTGCGACTTACTAGGAGTACACAAACACTTTCCTAGTTCATATATTATCACTATAGAGGGAATTATGTTAGATTGTGTTACAAGTACCATCATTGTGTCACTACAACATATATGAGATTTAGTAACACTTCAAAATTGTAACTAAATCAAAAACAAATGTTACTATTTAGATCTTGTAACATTTGACAAATGTTAGGTAAAGCCCGTATTACTAAATGATTTCAGTAACACTTGAGAGTATTACTTGTAACACTTAAAAACTGTTACTCATTAAGTAGCTAATTTATAGCTATCTTCTAGCTAACAGTTTTAGGTGCAATTGCAGCAAATTATGTTGCATAAATGTTACTGAATAGTGAAACTAGGTAGATCAATCAGTAAAACGTCTAGATATTTGATTTCTAAGATTTCAACAAGCTAAAATTGATTGGTAATGAAAGATATAACATTAATTCTTTGTTGTCAATCATGAATTGGGAAAAGGACCAAGAGAGACGGGATTGATGACCAACATACCAGATCTCAAACATAAGCAGAAACATGATTTAGTCGCATAAAACAATGGCAATAAATTGAAACATGGTATCAATCATGTTCATGACAACAGATGAGTAGCAAAACGATAAAATTGTTCAAAACAAACCGCTTAACAATACCACAAGATGGATTATTAAGAGGAAACTTGACAAAATAGTTCAGAGCAAAGACATAACATAAATATCTCATATCTCAAGATAGTTCCAAAATAACTAAGCAAGTAAAAACCAAACATAGTTATGATACTTCTTCAGTCATCTTCAAATGTTCTCAACAGTTGAACATGATCTTCTTGACATTGTCCTTCAGTGAAGGCAAGGGTCTAACAGCAGCATTAGCTCCAGGTGCACGGGTACTACGCCCAGCCGCCGCTCCCGCTCCACCACGAGAAACAGCACCACTTGTCATTGAGCCACTGTCTGAAGTCTCAGGTTCCATGTAGAACCTTGCCTTGAATGCAGCCAAATGTGCATAATGTGCACTGCAATTATAACACAACACAAATTGTTAACAAAACACAACATAAATAACTATGAATCTGATTAGTTTCTTATATAATATATATATAAAGAAAATGGAAAACTTACCAATAGAAACAGAACAGGTGCATCTGGCATATCTGCAGTAAATAATCAAAGATGACACCACATTAAAATGATTTCAGAATGAAAATTTGTGAAGTTTGAAGGCATGATAAACAAACGAAAGTCACAGGAGGCTGATAGTTGTCCCTCTGACTGGATCTTGCGATTGTTTGAAAAGATCTTGAATGAGCTCTTGGCGATGTGCTTGGGCATAAACCAAACCAGCATACTTGGTAATTTCGGGCCAATCTTGAGAAGCAACAACCTACAACATCGAAGAGCATTATTTAAAATTGAGAAAGTATAAAACTTATATTCAAGCTTGAGTTGCTTGGAACTAAAACAAATCACATATGTACAAAACATACAGCTGCTATTGATGGGCTTGAGTCCTCTCCAGGGTGTGGATGAGTAACATCAGCGCCAAAAATGATCGTAGGCCTGTCACTAACTAGTGGAATGCGTCGAGAAAGTGCATCAACAAGCACTGTATTCCTACCCCCAACCTTCACATTGATTTTCAAAGCAACATTCGCAAGGTACTGCTTGCTCATCTTAATTACATGTTTAGTTAAACAGCACTGGGAAACAACCCCCAAGTCAGTCTCACATATCCTTTTCAGGTCACCTGCATATCAGATGATCATCGACAATTAAGTTACTTGCTATCCTTTGGACTAAAGGCAGACCAGGTCTGTAGGGGTCAAATTTTGTGAACTTCTATTGTGTAATTAAGTTGGTCTAGTAAATCATTTAAAAAATGGGAAGGATGAGTGAATCTGGGCCAACTTTATTATATAATTAAGGATATGACAACTTAATTATAGAATAGGAAGGATATGCCAAAGTCCATATAAATTAGTGTGCTGTGAGAAAAAAATGAGATTGAAACATTCAATACTAATGCAAATAACAATGAGCAGGTCAAGCTCTTTGTCTTTAGGCAACTTGCTCTTCACATCATGATACCACGTTTTAAGAACTTTCTCTACTTGGTCAGGACGAGCACTAAGGGCAGGACCTAAAGAAAAATAAAATAAGAAAGACGAAAAAGTATTGGCAAGGACCTAAAGAAAACTTACATTGATGTAGAGGAGGATTGTGATGACATTATGGAAAGTTTCCCCATGCAAAGTGTCACAGACAGTGGTGGAGCCAGAATTTGTATAAATTGCCTTCTAAAGGGAATGAAGATAGGTTCAAACAGTTAGCCATCAACACAAAAGATCAAAGTTTCAACAAATGCATAAAAAGTAGTGTTGTAGCGTCAACTAACATCTGCCATATTATTATGGTCTAAATCATTGTACAATAAAACCACAACTAATACTTCTGTCAGAAAGCAAAACTGTAAATTAGACATCATCATGCACAGTCTAGTTTCAATATGAAATACTATGCCAAACACATTTTCAAACACAGTTAAGTTGTTATACCTCAAGTATTTAGGTCTGGTTCCACCATAATCTCCTCCATATCCGCCTTGATAAATAACAGCTTGCGCTACAACATGTGATGTATTTCCAGGAATCAGATTTGGCATAATGATAACCTTATTATGGAAAACAGGCATTTCATCATCTTCATCTGATTCAGCAGAATCAACATTAATGTCAAGCGGAACAATATCCCTCTGCTTATGAACTGCAATTCAAAATCAACAACGCAATATTACCATCATTGTGTTACTAAAAAAAAGTACAATCACTATTATTTGCTCAGAATCATGATTTTAAATCATTTTCCTTTGTATGTTAAATTGTTTTCATAGTAAATAATTTTTTTCTTTTTGAATTGGCTCAAAATTATTATCAGTGTAACTGAAAAATAGGAATAAGAAGTTTTCTGAATGTACTTGAGTGAGTTAAGCACTCAGTCACCATGATTTTTATATACACATCATAACTAATTACATGTAATGTTTACAAGGATAAATAAATATAGGTTCAACTTGCCAAATGCATGAATATGAACATACATGGACTTAAAGACAATGCTCATATATACAACTAATTTTACTATTTCCAACACTCCCCCTCAAGCAGGTGAATAAGTATTCTGCATTCCCAACTTGGATACAATCCGCAAGTTACCCTAGAGAGGACACATATGGCGAGAAAATAAGGTCATTATCAAGCTTCTCCTTAATGAAGTCTCTATCAACCTCGATATTCTTAGTTCGATCATGTGATATGCTGATAGCTGACTTGTTATCACAGTAGAGCTTCATAGGTCCTTCCCATTTGATTTTCAAATCATCTAAGATAATTTAAAGCCAAAGTAATTCAAAATTGCCTTTTGCTTTTACTCCTCCAAGGTGTGGTACCAAAAAAATTTCTAATTGTGAGATAACACAATATCATGATGTCTTGACTATTTACTCTAATGAATTTCATATATATACATAAATAAGACCTCATAAAGATTGGCAAATATAGCTCCTTCCAGCATTTGAAGAATTATTAGCATATTTTTCATGCCAGCCTATATCAGATAATACTACTCCTATGAGAGAAAACGGCAGAGCAACATCATCAAGAAACAGAAGTTGCATAGTTTAGTCTACAACAAAACTCTTGTAGCGTGTAACTTTTTCAGACTTGAAGTTTTGAACGAATGAGCCAATATGAAAAAAATGATTTCGATGTGGAATTCCATGGTACAATTTTGTTGAAATCCTCTATGATGACTGACATGAATTTCTTAAAAATATTCTCAAGTGTTGATTTTGGTATTGGAAAAACATTAAATGAAACATTACCAGAATCTGCAAGCCCTTTACTGTATATCAGCACCAAAAGTAAAAAAGAAATCAGTAATGTGAAGATATAATCATAAAGTCACAGGGCAGAAAATCAAACAGATTTGTAAGCGTGGTTCCATGTTTGATATTTAAAATCACAGGACAAAACGATCCTATAAACGAGGTAAAGGACAAACTCTAAATATGCCACCCAACAAACCATATGAAGACTTCATGTCACAAAGATAAAAATTCTAATTATCTCTCACTCATCAAAGCACTTTTTTTGCTCGATGTTGTGTTCTAGCTCAGAAAGAAAAGAAAAAAGTACTATTAGTAGATTTTAGGAAACACTGGGGTAGTGTTTTCTCCTTGGAGTATATTATGCGTCTGATATGATACCGAGTAGGGTGTATGAGGGTTAGGAAAAAGGGATGAAAGAAAGAAGGGACTAATTTTCTTTTTATCAAAATAAACGTGCAGGTCACAAGTTTATGATACAGCTATTTAAGAGGAGTACCACTTAACAAAGCACATTGTGAGGCAAAATTACTACCATTTTGCATGCCATCAATGTCACTAACAGAAAATCCCAAACTATCCATCATCCTTAGTAAAACCCACTGAAACAAGGCATTGCAGGAAGGAATGGAAGTCTTGTCGGAAAAATTAGAGAATGCGACCGATAGCATGTGGTTTCTTCTTTTCTTGGACATATATAGCGTTGTACATCTCATACGATGCAATTCTGTTGATAATAATGTTGACATCCTATTTTGCACAATATGTTTTTGAAAGAGGGGCAGCTTCAATTATAACTTCATGTTTGGAATGTCAATACCATTTGTGTAATATCGCGTTAATTTCTCAGATTACAGTATCAGTTAGGCTACAAGATTATCATAATCCTTATAGACTGTAAAGGATTCAATCTGCATAAACACAATACCAACGATCTTTGTCACTTTGCAACGAAGTCATCGTGTTATGAATTATGATGTTCAGGTCAAACTATTATTGAACTCTGAAATCTTATTCCAAGTATAAAATTGGTTTAAGTATTTGATGCAGAATCAAGTTACAAATATGATCAAATGGAAACATGGATTCTGTTTTGATCTTTCTAATAATAATACAGAAAAAAAGGCCTCACTTTCGGAGACTTATATTTATAAACAAGGAATATTTATGCATGCTCTATGGTCAACAAGGTATAGTGATCATGAGAAATTTCATATACATTGTGTGCTAAAGAGATTATCTATTCAAGCTTACTTTTGTCAAAATGTTACAAATTTAAATGAGTTTAAAATCATAGTTCACTTTGAGTAAAAAAATTAAAAATCGTAGTTCGATAATGTAAATGAATGCTAACATTGAGAGAATAAGTGACAAAATGCATTCAAACTTTAAAGACTTGACATAAGTTGGGAAAAGTAAATTATGATAGTGTGGGAAAATAATTGGCTATACAATGGTAGTGGGATTATGCAACCACCTCTTTTGAATCGTAATAGCGAATCAAATGCAGTGCCAAAGTAAGGAATGAAACTCTGGCCTTATAGCCGGCCGGCCTGGTCACGACACAGCAGTTCATGTTTTGCAGACTCCTCTTTTTAGTTCTGTCCGTAATGATCATATTAAATAGACTTTTGAAAGGAACATGCAGTATTCAGTTAGAAGTGCATATGACTTTTGTGTAAAAGAGGTTATTTTGGGGAATTATTTTCAAGTTGAAGGTAGACAGGATTTAATTTGGCGTGCAAAAATACTGCCAATACTTAATAGTTTAAATTGGCGTATTTGTCGCAATTGTTTACCAACTCGGACTTCACTTCATGACAAAGGTGTGAACTGTCCTCAAGACTATGTTATTTGTGATACTGGCGTTGAACACATGTATTCTTTCGTTATATGTTGGAGTAGAGTTGGCCTTTGGAAGCTTCAGGGCCGTTTCTTGGGGTGTGCAAAGAGCTCCACAGCGATGGTCCTCAAAAAAAATTATTGCTCAATATCCCCACCCCCCTCAAAAAAGAAAAATAAACATGTTTCATGTATCAATTTTTAAATAAAAAAATCATGTTCCATGTTTCTATTTCTAAATTAAAAAACATCTTTAGTAAACATAATTGCTAATTTTGATTTTGATAGCTAATAATAATTATACGAGTGTTATTTTTAGTTTAAATAAAAGATTAATCTTTTAAAAAAATTGTGCGTTCTTTTTATTAGAGGCTTACCTACAGTTTCATAGGGACGGCCCTGGAAAGCTTATTCAAAAAAAAAAAATCTCGCACTCAATCTGGCAGTAATTAGAAACAACAAAATCAGGAACAATTAATGAAGCTGAAACGCGACGTGAAAGTAACTCCCTTGGAAAATCCTCTCGCAAGCTGGTATAACTGCAACATAGATGTCACAATGGAGAGGCAATAATTCTGTTGCAGTTAGATCAATAATTCTGTTGCACTCCCTTAGTTTGTTATTTCAGTTATCTCAGTTGGTGCCTTCCACTTAAAATCTACATAAATCTATTCTATTCTATTCATTAAATTTATTAAGGACCATTTTAACCTTTTTCCTCATTTACAAATAATACAAATATTTGATTTAAGGGTTAAATAAGGACCATTTTAATCTTTTTCTCATTTACAAATAATACTAATATTTGATTTAAGGGTTAAATAAGTGTTTGGTCCCTATAAATTTTTTAAAATGGAGTTTTATTCCCTGTTAAATTAAAAATTGTTTAATTATGCTTAAACTTTTAAATTTTAGAATAAATTTTTAGGTCATTTGCAAAAAATTAACTAAAAATTTGATTTATAGGTCAAAATTTGTATTTGTTTTATCTTGGAATTTTCGTATTTAAATTTTTTTATATTTACTTCATTTCATGTTAAAAATTCTAATTTTTTATAAAATAGTTTTTTTTTATTTTTTAGGCAAAATAGAAAATATATAAAATAAAAGGAAAGAGTTACAAAGATTGGGGGCATTTGACCGGACCCAAGAATAACCCAACTGGGAAAATATCATGAGAAAACAGTCCAAAATGGATCAACTCTAATCTATTCTAACAAAAAAACACTAATCACAAGCGCAACCCAGCAAAAGCGCGTACGTGCACGAAACCAGGTTACAAAAAAAGCATGAAAATGAAAATCTACTGAGAACAACTAGAGTCTAAAGATGGCGAATGAACTGACCGCCAACACGGTAACAAACCCAAGTGCCAACAGCTCCTTGATCAACAACAAGGTTTAAGGTTTAAGCATAATTAAAAAAACAACTCAGTGGAGCAATGAAAAACAACTTGGTCATAATTTGTTTTTAATAGTTCTCATAAACAAACTCACAAATGCTTACATCAGTAATTAAGTTCAAATGAGTCAGTTAAAATCAAGTTAGTCATAAATTGATTTGAATTGTTCTCATAAACTCATATTAATTTAAAAAGATGGATAAGATAGATTATAACTGAAAAACTCATCCAAACTAGGCCCATGCTAATCCATGCAATCATCTATAACTGAAACACTATAAATAAACTTAAGCATTTTGTAACTAACTACTTCGCGCTCTATTTTTAACTATCACACACCCAACCCAATAGAACTCTCTCTCTCTCTCTCTCTCTCTCTCTCTCTTCAGTAGCTCCACCATGTCTCTTCGTCTTCCATCTCGTGTGGACCCCAAATTATGGCAGAAATGTGCCGGTCCCGACGTCAAGATTCCAAAGATTCACTCTAAAGTTTACTACTTCCCACAAGGTCATTTGGAACATGCATGTTCTTCCCCTACTGCTGCCACAATCAACTTTCTTGGTGGTTACCGTCCATCCTTTCCATGCATCGTTTTAGCAGTTGATTTCTTGGTTGAACCTCTCACCGACGAGGTCTTTGCCAAACTAGTCCTCAATCCCGTATCAACTGATGGTGGTGCTCAAGAACCTGGCCCCCTTGTAGTTCCCGGCCAAGAAGATGGAAACAATCTTGCTTCCTATGTCAAGACTCTCACAATAACTGATACTCAATCTGGATTCAATATACCTCGTGAATGCGCCGACTTGTTCTTTCCAAAGCTTGAGTTGGACAACTCTAAAGAAGTCTCTGTCACTGATCTTCCAGGCAATGTGTACACTTATACCCACACGAAACAGAGCAGACTAACTAAAGGCTGGAATAACTTTGTCAGTGAGAAGAAACTCCTCCCCGGCGATTCTGTTGTTTTCATCAAAAACTCTTCCGGAAAGATACATATCGGAATTCGCAGGAACCCTAACTTCCCTGCAGCTGAAGATGGTGAAAGAGGCCGGAAATTAACTGAGAGTGCGGTCTTGGATGCAGTGGATTTGGCTAACAAGAACGTGGCGTTTGAAGTTGTTTTTTATCCAACAGCTGGGAATTGGTGTAATTTTGTGGTGGATGCCAAGGTTGTAGATGATGCCATGAAGTTTGGTTGGAAATCTGGAATGAGGGCAAAGCTTCATTTGAAGGAACCTGAATCTTCAAATTTAACAATAAGAGGTTTTCAGCGGGAGGGGACAATCTCTAATGATTCTTCTAATGTTCCTAATTGGCGCATGCTTGAGGTACTTATGCTTTCTTATTTTGTTCTAATGGTATTTCAATTGCATATTGTTATCAAGTTGAATCCATAATAAACAAGATTGATGAAATAGATATAAAATTTCGAGACTTAGTAGGTTGCCACTGTTTTGAATGTAGGCTTGCTTTGTGACCTATAGGATAATTGTCAAATGTAATTCTAAACTTAAGAGACACAAAATCATTACAGAATCTCCATCTGCCACGCTATTATTTCTCTTGTTCTTGATATCTCATGACTGTTAGTGTAAGCAGATTACATTTTAGAATCGATTGTTTGTATCACACTCGCTTTTATATGCAAGTTTAAGAACCTTCTAAGTATTTCTCATTATAAATACTCCTATTGCTAAGTAGAATCTCTATTTTGGCTCATGTTATTAATTGTTATGAAACTTATTAATTGATGTCTAAATACATATATATATATATACTAAGTTATCAAATATTTCAAATTATTGATATTGATTACCATTTTTTATCTTTTTATCATAGGTTAAATGGTATGAACCTAATACCCTGCAGAAACCACCCCTGATCAATCCTTGGGAGGTTGAAGTTTACCCGTCAACTTCCTCCTCCACTGTCAACATCTCCACAACAAAAAGTCCTAAACTTTCTCAGAGTTCTTCTCCCCGACAAATTCAAAATTCTTTAATGCCAACTACACTGACACCATTACCGCCTCCACCGTATATTTTTCCATCTGGCATGCAGAGAGTCGGGCAAGAAGGTGCTGACTTGTTCGCAGGGTCAAGTGGTACTTTGCTTGATACAGGGCTAAAGTTTGGCAGTTCTAAAGATGCTGACTTGTTCGCAGAGTCGAGTGGTACTTTGCCTGATACAAGGCTAAAGCTTGGCAGTTCTAAAGGCGCTGACTTGGGTGCAGAGTCGACTGATACTTTGGCTGATACAGAGCTAAAGCTTGGCAGTTCTAAAGGCGCTGACCAAATACATAATTCATGATTCACTTGCTGCACTGTATTGGAAATGCATGATAATAGTAGGCACTGCATCTTGTTTATATCTTTGTTGTTTCATCTTTGATCCAATCTCATTCATTTTCTGCCTCTGATAACAAGATTTTCTTTTCTAAATTACTTTTAGAAGTGTTCATCTTCAACCAAATTTAGTATACCAAATTATCCAACTTGTAACTTGCCCCCAAAGTTAGTTTCTTCATTCTTTGTAAAGTGTATTATTGGACAAGCTATAGTGGTTATCTTAGTTTATTGCTTGCTTCAATAATTATAAGCTTGGTAACTGAAATTCATGTATGAATGTTTACTTTGGTTTTTCTTGTCTTCAGGTACTTAAAGGCTGGCAGACATTATTGTAACTAGATTGATGAAACAAATTATGATATTTGGTCTAGCATATGATACAAGGAATCAGTGACTTAAGAGTATAAGGAAGCCTAGTGTAATCAATTTGGCCATTTAGTTTTTCCTAAAATATAAATTAGTTTCACTTGTGAGTTCAGGTTCGGAAGATACAATGAATCAGCAATCCTCTAAATGAGGTAGTCAACCACAAAATCAAATGTCATGATGCTCAGGTAAAGCTAATATAACCATTCAATCAACTCTGATGGTTATTCAATTTTTGGTGACCGCTTGTTGAAGCCTCTTAGAAAATCAATCTTCTGAACTGAAATAATCATTTAACTCGGAAAAAATCAAGATCAATACTCCGAGCATAAACATTCAATGACGTTGTTTTCATGTAAAATCATGTATAGTTATTTTCAAAAGAAACCGTGAACATTCAACGAATTGAATTAAAGGGAGCTTCAAAGGTGCTAATAAATTTATGTTTACTCGTACACTTCTTTTCTAAATGAGGTGAATAAATACTTCCGACATGCAACCTTGCAGATATATTCAATATCTAAGAATGTCGCATCTCATATTTTCATGAACAAGTATGAATTCAGTTCTTCATGTAGTTCTAAATTAGTTATCTTCTGATAAATGGCCAAAGACTGTGTTTGTGTATCTTAAAAACACGTTTTGAATATGCTATTAAGCGCCAAACTAGAATTTTCTTGGCTTATGGATCTCATTCAAAGTCTATATAACTGGCTAGAATATGATGTACAATTGGAATGATTCACCAAATTCATAATTGTGAGTGCAGGTCAATATTGCACAGATATGCCACGGCAACGAAATTTCTCATTTCATGTATGGTTTAATGGTCTTGAAGTTTCTGAAATATGAGATGACTACTATTTTCAAGAATTTGCTTTCTTGAAGATACAAATTTAAAGTTATTGTTGATTGTTCAAAAAATGGTACTATAAAATTTCTTTTTCATTGACTGATATGAGTAATATAACAGAAAGAAGATTCCAGAAGAAGAAAAACAAAGGTCTTAATGCAACCAGAAAGTAAAGACTTAAGGGATTAAAACCAACCCAAGCAAACTGAAATAACGAACAAAGGGAGTGCAACAGAATTATATATCTAATAAGTAATCTCGAATGGATGTACACACACGCACACGACACTTTTCATTGGTATCTACACAGCAGAATTGCAACAGTATACTCACTCTAATATTTGAAAAGAAAAATAATGCTTGTAAGTAAAAACAATGAAGTCAGACACAACTTTTACAGAAGTTAAACTAATTTTCACTGAGTTTCTAATTGTGACTGCAGACCAATATTACACAGATATACCAATGAAGATACCTCACTTGTTGCCCTGTTCATTGAGGCAACAAGTCAGCTGATTTCGGACTGCCAATGTATAGCTCTGTGTCAGACAAAACTGCCATTGTACTGTTCCAGATGAAACCATCACCCTTGTCATTCAAAACTTTTGAAGAATCTGATACAGATAAATGGTCATGCCTGGCTCCCTGCATGCCAGCTGAAAAAGTATCAGAATCCAACCATGTTTGGTTCAAGGATCCCATTGTTGAGTTAGGTAAATCTGGCATAGCAATGAAAGGGGAAGCTGGTGGTGGAGGCGGTAATTGAGGCACGGTAATTGGTGGAGAAGAATATGGATTTTGTTGGGGGGAAGGACACTGAGCATGTCTAGGACTTTTTGTTGAGGGGAATGGTAGATCTAGTGCAGGTATGTTGCAAGCTTCAACCTACCAAGGATTGAATATGTTTGTATTTTACAAGATTTTATTAGATCCATCCCAGTTAACCTATGATAAAGAGATAAAAAATGGTAAGAATCAATATCAATCATTTGAAATATTTGATAGCTTAGTATATATATGTATTTACACATGAAAAGTTTCTTATCCATTGATAACATGAGTCAAAATCAAGATCCTACTTAGCAATAGGAGTGTTTCCAATGAGAAATGCTTAGAAGGTTCTTAAACTTCATTACTATTTCTTAAAGAATATCACTATTGAAGCAATTTTAGTTATACAAACAATCGATTAAGTCTATAATAACAAACAATCGTATCGAAAATGTAATCTGATTACCTAAAGTATACATTTAACATCAGTGGAAATCGACTTTTCACTATTGAAGCAAGTTAACAAACAATAGATTTTAAAATATAATCTGATTACCTAAAGTACACATTAAGTGTAATGAGATATCTATCAAGTGCAAGAACAAGGGAAATAATAATGTTGGAAATGGATACTTTAATGATTTTCTGTCTCAAAATTTTACAATTACATTTGGAACTTATCCTATAGGGAACAAAGCTAGCTTACATTCCAAACAGAAGAATCTACCAAGTCTCGAAATTTTATATATCTATTTCATCTAATTATTGTTTCAACATCTTCAACACTCATAATTATCAAACAAATCATGAAATTATGGATTTAATTTTAATAAAACTATAAACTTGATAACAATATGTAATTAAAATAAGCATCATTTTATACCTAAAGAAAGTTCATTGTGTCCCCATAATGATTAATATACAATTTATATTGCATATCCTCTTTTGGTCACAGTTTGTTGATAGCTAATAAATAAATTGCATGAACAGATCCATCAATTTATATTTAAAAGTGATCTTTTTGTGTTGCAGATATGCATCATCTTCTAAGCAGACAAAAAAAACTGATTTTTTTCATGGCCATAGTGGATCCAAGACAGGTAACCACCAACATATCATGATTCAATTACAAAATAGACATACCTCATTGTTTAAAAATCTCTAAATATTTTTCATTCAACCATGTTGTAGGAAAGACTGGAGGTACCTTTCGATGTCTACAAAAGAAATGAAGAAGTACTCACACAACATGAGCATGGATCTGTTCATGACAACCAGAGAAGATGGGCTCCCTTTCAATTCCGGAAGGAAGGTGAAAAGATCTACATCATAGGCGGCGAATTCATTGCTGAAACGTTTGAGTTAGATGCTCCAACAATCACCAAGTTTAACCATGTTGGTCCATATAGCATGTTCGAAATCACATTTCTACCGGTTACTGACTCTCTACAAAACACTGAAAGAATTGAAAAACATGTGGTCTGCAACAACAATGTCACCAATGATTTTACTAGAGATGCCGAGGTCCAGATGCATCCCAAGGTGGAAATCCTTGCTGAAAAATATACCAACAAATTAAGGATTAAGGTAAATAGACTCTAACACATTCTTATTTGTCTATCTAAATTCCGGATACCTAATTTGAAATAAATTATATAATGTCTGTTTAAATTGTAGACCTTAAAACTAGATTGCAACTATTTTCTTCACCTCCAAACTCAATATGCATTTGACCATACCAACATAAACATTGATAGGTGCATAAAGACATTGATAGGTGCTTCCTATGTTAAATTAGGACTCAGCATACCGTTGCCTTAGGTGCTTACTTCTTTGTAATGTTTCTAAACATGCCCTATTCAAATAAATATGCCCTTTTTTTAAGGTCTTACAAATATTAATCTTTATTCAACAGATGCCTAGCAAGATTTCACCAAGAAGGAAAAAAAGAAGTAGGAAAAATACACTCAGAAGAACCAAACCTAACTCCACTATGGCTGTTCCTGAGATAGAAGCAGCAAATGAAGGACACTTTGAAAAGGAGGTCATCGAATGGATGACCAAGAAAGACAAGCTGCAGGTCATGGTATATTATCGTCAACTTATAATAATCACACAACAATCATTTTACACATAACATCCAATTAACACTACAATTTCTTTCGTACCTAGCACTTCCCTAATGAGATATCAAGGACATTTCTAAAAGGAAAGCGGAAGACAATGACACTGATCGACGGCCAAACTCAACTTTTGCCGAGAACGTATGCTAAAGGTAGGCGATAAGTTAATATTTGATATGGAGAAACCACCTAAAAATATGCACGTTCAAGTCGTTCCCAAATAAATATTTGTGTTCATGATCTGCGCTCTCAACAGATTACCTCAACTCTAATGTTAAACTAGATTATCTTGACTCACCAAGGTTATTTCTTTGCATCATTTTGGCTGATGTAAATGTGGGTATCACACCTCTTTTGATAACTCTAAAACAGTAGAAATCTTTTTGTATAATTTCAACTCTAATGTTAAACTGGTATGTATTATATCAATGTTTCCTTTGTTAGTGCCACTTATTTGCATCCTAAATATTATGTCAATTTCCTATGTTATGAACTGATTATTTTTAGGTGATTATATGTTTTTGTTCAACTACTGTTGTGCATGTATGATGTTAATACTTAATGTCTTAATCAAGTTTCAAGGTTTTTTAGGTATATTATCCCTTCATCAGCAAATAGAAATTTTACGATGAATCATGATATTCCATCGTTTTAACATATATCCTTTCAATGCAATATTTTATCAAATACGTTACTGAACCCGTGCTTCGCACGGGTTTGTAACTAGTTGTATTTAAAATTCTTTTTACATACATTTACAATATAATATTCAGATTATTAGTTTGATTTTAAGCATCCATTTTTGGAAATTTATCAATGATGGAGAAGACCGCGAATTTTCCAACCGGTTTACCAATACAAATAGTGATCGATCATGAAACAAAATGATAGCAGCTTACTAATATTTATGCGACAAAAGAAACCATTTTTCGATGCAAACTTATTTATTTTAGTACTTTAACCAATGCATCAAGGGCAATGATTAGCATTCTCTAGGAAATTAAAATATTGTTTCGTATTAAATAGAGATCGTCGTGAGTTTAGTTCACTAGAAACATTGCATAATATATACATAGTTCGGAGTTCCAACCCCTAATATCTCAATTATTAACTAAGATGTGAATTTCTAACTAATAAACTATATGGCAAAATAAATAAATAAAATAATAGAGATAGAACCATATCTCTATTATTTGAGGTGTGTTGAATAATTTGATTTGCATTTTTAAGGTATGGGAAAATCAAGTTGGACGGATCTGGTCTACGGATAGAACCCGGAATTGGACCTACTTGTCTTGGAATTAACATTAAAAATTGTCATTTTTTTTGAAGAGACATTAAAATTTGTCACGTAAGTTACTTTATATTTTATTGGGGAAAAACAATGAAAACCCCCGACAAATCAGCTGAAATTATACTCAATAAAGTTCCAAACTTTTTATCTGGTATTGCTTCCGATCTGAAGAAGCGCAATTACGCCAAAATGGACGATGTATTGTTATCCGATACGTAGGGTTGGCAAAACGGGTCCAACTGTCCTTTTTAGCCTATTATTTTTAGCGGACTTGCTTCCTATAGTTGGCTCGCCCCGCTTAACAAGATGAAAAACGGGGCGGACGCGAGGCAGGGCAGGTTGTCCCCGCTTAACTCATTTTTTTATTTTATATCTTTAGACTTGTATTATCCTTCTGAGATTATTTTGGTTGTTGGATTTATTTTAAGATTTGTTTTATGTTGGCGGTTTTTATTTATTTTGCTATTATTGAGTATGATGTTGAGTTCGACAATTTGTTATTTACTAGACGTCTACCTATGCAACACGCACATACAATATTTATAGAATTATTCTTAATAATCGGTGTACTTTAAATATATTGTTTTGAATATACGTGTGAATAATATTGGCCGTGGTTTCAATTTAGACATTGAAGAAAATAGGTGCTTTTAATTTTAGGTTTGATTATTTTATTTTATGTGAGCACTGTTGGATTAATCCAACAGTTGAGATTAGCGCAGGATTGAAGGCAGAAGAGAATAAATTGGAGAATACCTTTGTATCTCTAGCAAAACTCGTTTCTACAAAACTCACCTTGCCTCAGTTATGAGTGTGCAGATCAAAGATGCGCGCCTTTTGCCTGAAAAAACTACCGGTTCTTAGCTATTATTTCGGTTTAGATATACAAAACTTTCGCAGAACATGGAACCTGATTCTCTCGTCCCGCAAACTCCATGATGCTTCTTCCACAGGTATCTATCTCAGTTTTCTTCTATATTATAATGAACACCAACTGTTTGTGAAATTTACTGTTAGACTCAATTCAAATGTCTTGTAGCTCCTCCTCCTGTTGAGAATAAGCTTCACTACGCTTCAACAAGACAAGAGGAGAGGAAACAACTTTGTGACCCCAAGACACAGATTTCAGATGTGTTGAAAAATATAGACTTGAGATGGTTTGTTGCTAATTTCAAGGTTGGAAAGATGCAGAATATGCTTGGTGAAATTTTGCCTGTGTCCTCTATTTATGAAAAGCTAGTTTTGTATTGCTGTGCCGTCACGGATAAGGTATAATTTTCTCCTTTATTCATTCTCATATTACGGTTATCAAATCTAAATATAATTGTCATAAAGTCATCCATGAGAAGGAAAACGATAACAAGATTCCCTTCATATCTGATGTAGGAGGGTTTTATTAGTTATATAGTAGTATTTATTATTTTAGCCAAATCTTAGTAATTTTCTAGAACTTTCTATTATTATTTCGTTTTGTTTTATTTTGGCCCATAAGGGTTTGTGCATTAAGCTACTTGAGGTGGGCTTCTAACCTTTATACTATTTTTTCCCTTTCTTATAGTATTTTCCTTCTCCTTATGATTTTACTTTATGGCTGTAGTATGTATCACGTACTTTTGGCCTCAGGAGATCACAAATCTGCTGAAATTATGCTCAATAAAGTTCCAAGTTTTTTATCTGATATTGCTTCCGATCTGAAGAAGCGCTATTGCGCCAAAATGGATGACGTACTAGTATCCGATACGTATGGTTGGCAAAAGGGGTCCAACACGCCGGGCTGTCCTGTTTAGCCTGTTATTTTTAGCGGACTTGCTTCCTATAGTTGGCTCCCCCTGCTTAACTAGATGAAAGACAGGGCGGACGCGAGACGGGGCAGGTCGTCCCCGCTTAACTCGTTTTTCTTTTATTTTTTAGACTTGTATTATCCTTCTGGGATTATGTCGGTTGTTGGATTTATTTTAAGATTTGTTTTATGTTGGTGTATTTTACCTATTTTGGTATTATTGAGAATTTTGTGTAACTTGATGATATAGTTTATTCTTAAGTTAGTTTATTAAGAATACCAAGAAGTAGGTTCTTGAAGAGCCACTGCCTTTTTACAGGCTTTTGTTAATTGTTTCGTACACTCACGCACATTTTTGCCTTCAAATAGTTAAGAGTGGCGAGGGTCATTAAGAATACCACCAATATTCTCAAGGTTTTCTATGTTCACCACTTTCTTTCACTGCGTGTTCAATAAAAGTGGAAACAACTGGGATGTTCGAAGGATTCTTGAGTAAGCTGTGTGCAAACTTCAACACCAATGAAGCGGTAGTTGTAGGATCAATTGCAGTGAAAGAAAGTGGAAATCAGTTATTGCGCCGAGAATATGATGCAAAGGTGGTTGAAGTGATGGTGATTTTATTAGTAGAAACTTTAATTGGAGCGGTTAATATTAAACTATATATACTATTTTTTTTAGATCATAGTATTATGTTTTCTACTTTATTTCAAAATTTTGTTTTTACTTAATAAAGTTAATATATTTTAGTAGTTATTGAGTGTTTTGAAAGTCAAGATTACCAATGAATTGAAAAAAACATCAAAAGTTCAATGACACAGAGGTTGTTGAAGATGTAGTTATAAATATTATTTTAAGTTTGAATTTTGAATAATTAAAAAAAATATATTGGATTATGCATCATGGGGGGCACAACTAAAATAAATGAAATAAAATATATTTTAATTGTTTTTTGACAATTTTTATTGCTAACTAAGCTCTCTATATTTGTTTAAATTTTTATTACCAAAGTGTAAATTTTTCATATGGTTAAAATAAGTACTGAATTTACACCGAACAAGAAATATAATGATGAAGAAATACATTCTAATAAATACTTTTTTAAAGATTTATTTAAAAAAAATATTGTTTTAAAGATAAAACTCCTAATACAATGTGAAAGAAAATAAAAGCATATAATAATTTAGTTCGAATCTCAGGTGATTGATCTTTTACGACAAAAACCAATATCCAAATAAATAATTTAATAAAAGTAACTTAGATTTAATTCGGTTTTAATTCGAACAAAAAAAATTAACTTAATTGGTTTGAATTTATGGGTGGGATGTATCAAAATATCGATTAGGGTTTGATTATATATAGGGCATGTTTGGATAAACAGCTTATATTTAGTTATAGCATAAGCACTTATCATGATAAGAGCTTATCTATAAGTTTGCATAAGCTATTTTTCTAGCAAAAGATAAATAACGTTGTATTGTTTTTGTATATGTTATAAGTTGTTTTTATGAGCTCTATTGGAGAACTGATGAAAATAAGCTGAAAAACGTTTATGAAAATTGCCATAAGCTGATTCCAAAAGTTCTACCAAACAGTATCACGAACTTATGCTGATAGATAGATAAGGTCAAAAGTAATGCTACTGCCTGCTCATAAACTATACAACTCGCGTTTCAGCTTCAATATTTGTTCCTGATTTTGTTGTTTCTCTGCTGCCAAATGATCCAAATGGTCCTTATTCAAACGTTGCAGCACTGCAAAGAGATTTTGGTGTGAGAACAGTTTTGAGGACAGTTCACACCTTTATCATGGAGTCAAGTCCGAGTTGGTAAACAATTGTGACAGATACGCCAAATTAAACTATTAACTTTTGACAGTATTTCTCTACGCCAAATTAAATCATGTCTACCTTCAACTTGAAAATAATTCCCCAAAATAACCTCTAGGAGATCTTTTACACAAAAGCCATATGCACTTCTAACCGAATACTGCATTTTTTTTTCTTTTCGAGATAGGAGATATTGGCTTAGGGTATAAACTTTCTTGAAAACCACCATATTGGTGCATGGATTTCAAACTATTATGGTTATGAGGCAACAAGTCAGCAGTTAGGACTTCTAATGTTTAGCTCTGTGTCTGACAACGTACCACACCGCCCTACCATAGAACTGATCCCAATAAAACCACCATTGTAGTTGACTGATTTTGTATCTGTATATCTAGGGATGTTACGTAACATGAATGCGAGTTTTGCGATAAGGTGAACAAATACTTCCAACATGAATACAGTTCTCATGCCGTACTTAATTAGCTAACTTCTAATCAGTGGCTAAAGACTGTGTGTATCTCAAATATAATTTTTTAATATGACATCTTGTATTTCCATGATCAAGTATGAATTTTCTTGGCTCGAGTCTGCAGGACAATACTGCACTGATCTTACAAAACTAATTTTCATGGAGTTTCCTAACTGTGACTGCAGACCGATACTTGCCACTTGAGCACATTGATGCACGCGTTGTGCTGTGAGACTCCTCAAAGCATGACACTGAAAATAACTAACTAGCAATAATTTTCAATCTTTCACTAAAAGTTAGTTTGTTAGAGATAAATGAATCTAATTTTTTTTTTAACAATAAGGCTCTTCTCCTGTTACTTGGAGATTAAAGGTTCAAATTTTGAAATATCTTCTTCACTTTCAGGGTTAAGAATGAGTACATCTGCCCTCCGATATCACACCTGATAGCATGTGAGTGGACTCGCCTAGTCTCCGTTCACATCAAACATTTTGCTAATGTAGCTCTCCATATTTAATCAAGTTCTCATTCGATGCATATTGAGAAGCCAGATACAATCAGAAATTTCAGTACCATATACATACACTAAGCATGCAATTCATTCACTAAAATTACAACCATAATTTAAATTTCAAGTTCAAACTGAGTTTCTAAACTCATTTGTATTTTTGTAGATTTTCAGTGAAAGGCATAAGCTGGGAACATAAGTTGAGATTAAATTTTTCCACTCAAAGTATGGTGAAATTAAAGACTTAGGGGATAAAAGCATATCCAACTAAGTTAACTAAAATAATAAACTAAGTTAACAAATCCATTATAGGTCGAGCTATTGATTTAGAAGAAACATAACACAGTGACTTCCTTGCATGGTAAAACTCATCGTAGGAATCGTGTTTATGCGGGAAAAAACCTTTCCAGTGTAGAAGGATTATGATACTCTTTATTTATATTATTGTACAAACATGTTGAAGGGAAAATGAAATATAATTTTGTTTGCATAGATATGAAAAGAAATATACTGCTTTTAAGCGAAAGCAATGAAGTTAGAAAACATTGTTTTACAAAAAGAAATATACTGTTGTCAATGAAGATATCTCACTTGGTGCATGGCTCATTGGCCCCATAGGACTTCCAACTATCATGGTTAAGCGGAAACAACTCAGCTGATTTAGGACTTTCCAATGATTCAGGCAAAGTGCCACTCGACCCTGCCACTGAACTGTTCCCATTGAAACCATCACCCTTATCATTCAAAACTTTAGACGAATCTGATACAGATAAATGGTCCTGGCTAGCTCCCAGCATGCCATCTGGAAAAGTATCAGAATTCAACAATGTTTGGTTCAATGATCCCATTGTTGAATAAGGGAGCTCTGTCATAGGAATGAAGGAAGAAGTTGACATAGAAGGTAATAGAGGTGATGGAGTTGGAGGATAAGAGAATGGCATTTGTAGGTGGGAAGAAATCTGAGCAAGTATAGGGTAAATATCAACCTGCCAAGGATTAACACTGTTTGGATTCTGCGAGATATCAGGATCCCAATTAACCTATGATAGAGATAAAAATGGGTTAGAGAATATGACTATTGGAGCAGGTTAAGTAGAAAGTTACAACAATTGATTATAAAATGTAATCAGATAAATTCTTGGAACTATTTCAAATTATTAAGGAATTGCATCATTAGAGTATAAAGTTGCTTAACTCATTGAACTTAATGTGGTATGGTAGAACTCATAACAAAGGAATGAAGCATCTATAAGTTTCTTTAGAAAAGCAAAGCAAATTATATTAACTACATGCTTAGCTTATAGTGAACCAAAATCATTACAAAATAGATTCTGTATACATTCAAAAGGGAAATGAGACAAGACAAGTAAGCATAAAATCATGCACAGATTCCAGACCAACTTTTTGCAGTCGAGAAGCCAGGTCTATTTCTTCTTTCATTATGCGTCACTACATTCTTGCAATGTCATTCCTTTCGATGACAATCGTCGACCCTGAATTGATGCATGATTAGCACAGCATCAGAAACCAGCATACAATGTTCCATGATTCATATTTTCCAAAACCACTCATAGCGACAGTAACTCAGTCACAGATGAGGAACTACATACTCTATTGAGAATGTCAATGTGCCAAATATACTGACAGCACAAGATTGCAAACTTATCCATGACCAAACAAATCATTCATTCAGAGTACTATGCATCAGAGGCTTATGAGATAAAGAAAGAAGCATACATAGCCGATAGTGCACAAATCTATTCGAAACGTACAGTAATAACATACTAAATGAATCATGTTTCAATGTATCAACGAATCAACTACACAATAATATTTATGGATAAATACTTATGGATTCAACTTTTGTAATAACTAAAAATTTAATAACAATATCAATATGCACTTGAAATATAATGGGGCAAAAAATACCTGAAGCATTCGCCAACTAGGGACATCAGAAGGAGCATCAGACATATCAGAAATTGTCCCCCGAGGTTGAAAATATGGCTTCTTTGAAATTGAATATCCATCTTCGTTCAAACAAAGCTTGACTCCCATTCCAGATTCCCATCCATTCTTCATAGCCTCGTCAACAATGCTCGCATCCACCACAAAATCACACCAATTAGCCGTAGGATAATACACAACTTCAAATGCCACGCTCTTCTCCGCCAACTCCACTGCATCCATAACTGCCTTTTCCGTTAAATACTCCCTTTTCCCGCCTTCATCTTCAGCTGCAGGGAACTTAGAATTCCTGCGAATTCCGACAGATATCTTTCCGGCAGAGTTTTTGATGAAAACAACAGAATCGCCAGCGACGAGTTTCTTCTCTGTCACAAATCGAGACCAGCCAGTAGTAAAAGTGAATCGATGTGCATTGGAGTCCTTCTTTCGGTAGACACATTTGTACTTCCATATATTACCTTGAATGTCGGTGACCGAGATATTCTGTGGCTGCATTCCATCCTCCCAGTCAAGTTTGGGCAAGATCAAGCGAACGCATTGATGAGGTACAAACAGTACACATTTAGCATCTGATTCTGTGAGAATCTTGACAAAGGAAACAAGATTATCATCGTCTTGGTCGGGAACCTCAGGAGGAGGAGCTGGTTCTTGGACTTGGATAGCAAGATTGTTGCCATTGTTCTCTTCTTGGTCGGGAAAGTCAGGAGGAGCTGGTTCTTGGATTTGGACACCACCATCAGTTGTTACCGGAGTGAGGAGCAGTTTGGCGAAAACTTCATCGGTGTGAGGATCCGCCAGAAGATCAACAGATGAGATGATACAGAGAACGGATGGAAGGCGAAGACATAGACGGAGCTGTGTTTCAATGCTAGGGGATGAACAAGCATGTTCCAAGTGACCTTGTGGGAAGTAGTAGACTTTTGAGCCAATATTCGGAATCTTGACAGCAGGTCCGGCGCATATTTGCCATATTTTGGATTTCACACGGCGTGGCTCAGGCAGAGACATGGCGGAGCAGTTGGAAGAATAGAGAGAGAGAGAGAGAGAGAGAGAGAGAGAGAGAGAGAGAGAGTATTGTTGGGTGTATGACAGTGTTAGTTATGAGAGTGAAAACTGAAGCGCGAATGTGTTTTTTAAACTTATATACAACTAACTATAATGGTTCAAGCACTTTACTATATATATATATATATATATATATATATATATATATATATATATATATATATATTTTTATTTTTTTTTTTTATATATATTTATATTTTTATTTTATTTTATATTTTTTTATTAATA
>Ga0228711_1002802_pt1 | contig 27037 bp, 14 predicted proteins | sample MedpolnodulmetaG_2_FD_177996 | JGI IMG/M metagenome (GOLD analysis project Ga0228711, IMG submission 177996) | Root nodule microbial communities from Medicago polymorpha collected in Santa Monica, California, United States - brown nodules | ecosystem: Host-associated > Plants > Roots > Nodule... | reverse complement strand
CATAATTTTTTAAAAAAAAAAAAAAAAAAAAAAAAAAATAGGTGCATTTCTTTAAGTGTTTTTCTTGTGGTTCTTAACTGAATTCATTATGATTTCCCCAATCCATATTTTTTCCAAAGTATGTTATATATTAAAAAAATGTATTTTTAGTTAAGAACCATACAAAGAGCATCAAAAGAAATACACCTAAGTTTTGTTCTTTTTTGAAAAAATCACTTTTAAAAGTTATTAATCGACTTGTCACGGTTGTTTTTAAAAAGAATAAAAAAAAATTAAAAAACCAGAAAACAACTTCAAATGAGAAGTTGTTATCTGTATCTTCTAAAAAATATAGAGTTTTTTTTGTAGAAGTTAGAGATAATAAGATAGATATATTTTCAGATAAAGATATCTTTAAAATTAACTAAAATTTCAATCTTATCCTTTTTCAATGTCCTTCATGGTTTTTATAAATAAAAAATCATTTTTAAATAGTTGTATCCGGACAAATTAAGAGCCCAATTATTATTGATTGAAAAATAAGTAATTTTTACATTTGATTATTTAGGGATTATTTTATAGAGTTTTTGTAAAAAAGAAAAAGCTATTTTGAGCTTGTTAGATATAGTTTTTTTAAGAAAAAGAAAATCATTTTTTTTAAAATAATCACTTTTATAAGTATTGCATCCATTTGTTACAACTTTTTGAAAAAATCAGAATCTAAAAAAAACTTCAAATGAGAAGCTGTTAAAAACAAAAGCTTCTCAAAGAATAGATTTTTTTAGAGAGATAAAATATGGGTTAAAAGATTGAACTAATTTTGTAACAAAAAATCTCTTTTATATAGTTGTATCCAAACAAACTAAATTATTATTATTATTTTAAAAGTTATGTTTATGACAGTAAACAAACGCAAAATAAATTCTGATTTTTCATTAATGTCTAAAAAATAATCTCTAAATGATTTTATGTCAAAATCACTTCAATTTTAATCCGTAACAAACGGTCCCATAATAAAAATCACTTTTTAAATGTGTTTTGAAATTTTATATACAAATTTGGACTAAATACAAGAGGGTCTAACATATTTATTTATTTATTTATTTTTAAAGGAAGAGGGTCTAACATATTGACACAGAGATAATTAATTAGTGAAGATTTTGTCACTTATACAATTTGTCAAGCGAAAGAGGAACGAAGTACCAATATTCATTAATTAGTTCTAGAACGAACTAAGGAAATTAGTGTCAAGTGAAATAATTAGATTTTTGTGGTTAATGAACTCTATCAAAAAATGAATTATTTAAGATAATTTAAGTTTAATTTATGGGTGGAATAATAATCGGTAAAACTTTCTTTACCTTGAGCTGAACTTCATATTACTAAGGCCCTTTTCCCATAAACCGGAGGGGTTCACATGAAAATAAAGACTCAAGTGAAACTTACTTGCTTCCACAAGAATAAAATACAAGAAAAATGGATTAAAATGTAAAGTGTATTTGGTCCAAATTTTGTATCAAATTCATTTTAATTTTTTATTGAAATTATTTAGACTATGAATAATTGTTTGTTATTGAAGAGATGTTAAAAAAATATGAATATGTTGGAGAGATAAAGTAATTAACAATTGTTTGTTATATGTTTAAAAAAAACAATTCTTTATTATGAGATAAAGATAACATTAAGGGAATAACAATCTCAATAACAATACATTGTTATTTTTCAAAAATAAAAACAATACATTGTTTTTTTTTTTAAAACAAAAAACAATACATTGTTATCAACCACAACAAACAAAAATAAAAATCAATTTGGGTAACTGCCTTCCACACACGACCATCCATAGAAACTAAATATCTTTTTTCCCATACATAGGATGTATTGCCGTAAATTTCATCACCAAATGTTTATAGATCCTTTCAACGTAAGTGATCGGAGCTCACACAATTAAATGTAGAGAAGTAGGGTGTTTAGGGTTTGAACTCCAACCCCTGCATAAATTATGCAATGTTCTAATCAACTAAGCTAAGCTCACGGAACATTCATGTGGTTATTTTAATCATGTGCGGAAGAAGATAAACAATTGTGAGTGATATTAGACAGTTATGTGTTATTTTAATTAACTTAAATTGATTTAAAATGACATGGTGGAGACATGATTTTCATGCAGTTTTTGGTAACGTCGATAGATTATCTTACAACTTATTGAATCACCTTATAAGTTTGTTGGTTTTTTTCTTTAAAAAAAAAAGTTTGTTGGTTTAAAATATGCGTGTTTGATTACAAATTAAACTTCTTGGACAAGCTTATAGTTTTTTTAAATGCTATTTCAAATAATTTTGCTATTCCTTCAAAAAAATAAAAAAAATAATTTTGTTATTATAAGGTTATAGCTTTTTACTTTATTCCATTTTTAACCTTTTTTTTCACGCTTTTTACAACTGCCCATTAACTTAAAACTTCACAAGTTTTTTTCTTCTTATAAGCCTTTGTACACGCCATTGCTTGCTTCTTGTTCTTCAATTGTACTAATCTGCATATTGCTCTTTCATATTGATGTCTAACTATTTTTTTTAGCAAAAAAAAAATATATTCATAGAATTAGTATTTAATTTGAAATAAAAACATATTATATTGAAGTTAAACAACATTAGTAAAACATTGTAAAAAAAGCTAAGGAGGCATTGAAGTAGTTTTAACACCGGTGCAATAAAATCAGTCCTAAAAAAGATAGTAACAATCTAATATGAACATTAACGTTAAATAATACTCTCGAGCATGACTTTTGCTAATTCCATCCGGTTTTCAATCTTCTTTTTCCTCTTCATCCTCATCCTCCTTCTCCTCGTCCTCTTCATCTTCTTCATCGTCTTCTTCTTCCACTTCACTATCACAATCAACAAACACATATTTCCCATTCTCGGCACACAAAAGTTCTCCACTCATGCAAAGCTTCTTAAGATAAATATGAAGAATAGATGCGTGATCAAACGGTAAATCATTATCATATTCCCTTCTAATGAACTCAGAGATATCTTCCTCAGTCGAGCCACTTTTCTCGTTTAACTCCTTCACCGCTCTCTTTATCATCTACATACAAGCCAAAAAATTAAAATAATAAAAACTTGTTAGATTTTATTAATAGATTCAAATCAATTGACATAAACAAAAGAAAATAAAGAAAGAGTTAGTTTCTAACCGAGTCATAAGGAGGGTGAGTAGGGGATTTGAAAATTCGTTGAAGACAATGGTTAACGAGGGAGGAGAGGAGTGGACAGTGGATCGTGTAGCTTGGTTCTAATGCTGCAATACGTAAGAAGAGAGACTTCATCCTTTGATCTTGCATCATGGTGTGCCCCTTTGTGTTTTTTATTACTCTACCGTGCAAATATTTTGTATCCACTCCTCTGTTTCTACATTATTTATAGGTGTTGAAGTGTTTGTTGGATTGGAACGATTTAAGTGGAAAGTTGTTACAATCTTTTTCTTTTTGTTACAATCTTTTTTGCATCAACAACCTACACTATTTATAGGTCTTGAGTTGAAGTGGTTGTTGGATTGGATCTATTTAATTGGAAAATTATGTAATCTATTATAAGATCTTGTTCTTTTTATATCTTCCAGTCAATTTCGTTTTAAAATTTAATTAAATCTAATTCAATATTTCAATTCACGACATGTTTATTTTTTTAGGGAATTTAGAGCATGTTTGTTATCTTTCAATTTATTTTTTTTAAAATGACTTAGTTTGTTTTGATACAAACTATACCACAGAGATTTTTTTGTTACAAAATTACTTTCACATTTTGACACTTATTTTCTCTTTCATCTAAAAAGTATAGTTTTTAAAAAACTACCCTGAGAGCTTGTTTGTTGTGCATTGCACTTAGGTGACATATTTTTTTGTGACATTGATGATATTTGTATATTTTATATTTTTTGTTGGTAGTAATTAGTATATTTTATACTCATAAGAGAGAATGATGGATGAATGATTAAAATAAATTATTTAGATGAAAGTGAATGATTGATTTAGAGAGAGATAAGAACAATATCATTAATGTCACTAAAAGCTAATGACACCCAAGTGAAATCCGTTTGGTTTAGTTCTTTTTAAGAAAATAAAATAAAATGTTTTTTAAACAAAAAAAACTAACTAAGAATAATGCATGTGTTTGTTACTCCCGTTCCTTTTTAAGTGTCGTTTGAAAGTGGATTTAGCGTTCATGTTTTACTGTCGTTTTGGTATTTTAAGGGTACGCTTTATCAATCATACCATTTGTCAATTACTTTTTCTTTTTAACAAAACCCTTTGTCAATTACTTTTTTTTTTTTGACAAAACCCTTTGTCAATTACTCTTATCTTTTTAAATAAAACTAATTAAAGTTATATATTTGGAAAACTAAAGTTTTTTAAAAACAAAGTTTGTTTCTTGTTATCTTAAAATTGACAATTGTTTGGTATGAAAAAGACAGAGTGTACAAAAAAATTAGGAATTTGTTGGAGAAAAATATTGTAACTAACAATTGCTTGTTACGAGAGAAAGATAAAATATTAAATTTATTGAACAGAGAGTGTGTGAAAAAAAATAGAAATATATTTGTGGATTAAAGTAAGGGTATAATAATAAATAAAGGTGCAAAATTACACTTCTTAAATTTGATGTTAATATTCTAAAACGATACTTAAAAAGGAAGCAAGGGAGTATAACTTTTTAAAAGAATTAACATAATATCAAATAAGAAGTTGTTAAGTGAAGCTTATAAAAAAAAAATAGATTTTACATTCCTTTTTCAATGATTATTGTGGTTTCAACCATCCAGTTATGAGACGAAGAAACCATGATAATACGTAATTCTACCAAAAAGTACATAAAATATGACCAAGATCGTTTAATGCCTTCAAAAAATACACAGGCATTCATATCGATCAGGTTATGTTGGTTATTACATCAAATTAGGCCATACTGAATCAAAATACTTAAAAGTTGTTATAAATATTATTTTTGCAAAAACAAAACGATATTCATTCATTCAAATTAATATATTACATCATTTAGCATCGCTAAAAACGTAAATGGTGAATTTGTGAACAAACTTACACTATACAAGTTAATATCATACAACGGCAAAATGTCTACAAATAATATGATAAAATTAAAGTGACTAGAATAGTCATGACTCCGGATCTACAACGTTGATGGCAAAATCATTTACTGAATAGCCGATCTTTCAATAGGAACCAAATGAACTCTGCAGTAGAATAGGAAAACAACACAATGTTGCACAAGACGATGAACAACACAATCCCACACTCAGACGACGAAATCACAAAGAAACAACCCACATCTATATAAAAATCACTTATTTAGATTAGCATAGTGATAGAAAAAAAGAAGAAGATGAGTGATTTCTAGTCAAAATTTGACCTAAACCACCCATAGCAATGAAAAAATTGGAAGAAAGAAGAATCAAGAAAGAAAAAAACTAAACCGACTTGTTGGAGAGGGAGAAATTAAAGAGATAAAACTTGTTTCTTCACTCTATGGCAGCTAAATTCTTACAAATATTTTCAAAATATAAGTGAAACTATTGATTTATAATTTCTTTTCACTTATATATGTAAAGCTTTTTTATCATACAATTGTTGCATACTAAATGCTCTAATCACTAGTTTGGGTAAATCTCACTTAAACTTCACATAAAAACTTCCCATTGTCATACACCAATGACAAATGTTTATCCCATATATAATTTTTAAGTAATTTATAATCAATTTATTATAATTTTTCTCTAGACATAATAACCCGTCCGAAGTTCCAACCATACTTTTTTTTTATCAAGAAGTTCTAACCATACTAAGAACATCTACATAATAATAACACCTATAAAATACGAGCAAGAGTGAAATTGATAGTAAACATTAATAGGAATTATTTGAACAACTATTTTATAGAACAACTTGTGGGACAACCAAAATATAGAAAAGAATGTAGATCTTAACACAAAAACTAAAATAATAGAGAAAAAAATAAAAAACATAAATATAAGAGAGATAGTTGTTATAATGGTTGTTCAAATATTATTTCCCAACCATCAATGATGTATAAAAACTATTCACCCCTTAAAAAAAATAAACATCATGCAAATTTCCGGTGAACCTCTCCATTTCTCACTGCTAATCCCCAAAATAAATTATTTCCAATTATCAAAAGCAGCTTCACCTCTATCTTAAGTTTTTTCACTTTGTTAGCCGCCTTAGAACGCGAGTAAAATCCAAACAAAATTTGATGATTTGGATTGAATTTCAGATTGAATTTTAAAAGTTGACCTAATACAATTCATGTCAAACATATACAAAATATACTGAATACACAAAAATCACAATTTTTGACCAAAAAAATAAAAAAGAAAAGCTAGTAATAGAACAACAGTCTTTTTCACATACACTATTTTCTTAGCTGAAATTTATATGGATGTCACTTATATTATTTTATGTGAGACCTACATGATTTGACAAAAGTGCAATTCTAACACTAAAAAAATATTTGAATAAAGATAAATTTAAGTTATGAAGAGGATAGAAAAAAATAGGAACGAGAATCAAAAGAAAGCCAATCCATCATCTACTCTAGATATTAGTACTAGCTAGTATATTCTTGTGACTTTGTGAACCATAGAAAATCAGAATCAGAATAGATGCAACATGCGTAAAAAGTTTGTAAAAACTTTATGTCATATGCCAAAAGTTTGCAGTACTTTGCATTCACTTGAAAAGGAAATCACAGAATCATTTACATGATGATACCATTCCCAAGAATGATTAATTTTATATGGCAAAACAAGGTCTACAACTTCAGCTCACTATCAACACTTAAACGAGCTTCTATGTAGACTTAACTACCATAATATTAACTGCTTAAAATTGTAAAACTAACTCCTTATCTACACTTTCTTTAATCTAAATCAAATTCTAAACTACCATCATCATGTAGAAATCTCATTTATTGCAAGAGCAAGTGTGTCTGCTGCAGCCATGGTTGCTTCCACCGCAGGAGTTGTTGATAAACAAGGCCGTAACAATTGAGTGTAATGAAACTCAATTTGTAGTCTCTGATGAGGCGAAAATGCGATATTATTTTTCATTATATCAGCCTGCAATTCTCTGATGGGAATTGCAGCCAGGAAGCTTTTGATGTACTCTTTGCATGCTTCCTTCCCTCTGCAGACAACCTCCTCTTCTTGCTCTTCAATAGAATCACCTTCCCTACTGTTAACTTCTTTAGGCGGCTTTTTATTGCGCTCTAATAGTTGCGCAACAGTTTTCCAGCCACCAGTTGATTTTTTATCATTTGATGATTGAGGAACACTTTTTGTTTTGTGAATTACTGTGTTGCTGTCAAATTTTAGGATATATGCTTGATTGCATCCTTCATGAAGCCTCTCCCCCAATGTGTCAATGATGTAGTAACAGTCAGATTCAACTTTGAGAATGAAAAAATGGTCATTCCAACTAACAATGAAAACATGAGGTCCACCATTGCTAAGACACTTGTGTTCAGAACCACTGATCTCGTCCCAAATGTTGTCAAAAGACATTGAGCCGCGAAGAAACTCGAATCTTTCCTCGTCCATTCCTTCTGGATGAAAGAAACCAATGAAGGATTTGCCAGGAACAACAGAAAGCGGACGTATTTTTGCTTCAAGGACTGTTTCTAGATCAAAATGCCCGTCCGGGAACCGATTTCTACAGGTCTCATAGTCGCGTAGGTTTCTCCATTCTGAGGAGCCTTCTCGAATTAGACCGTCGAACTGGGACTTTAGGGGCATGAAATCATGATAGTTCTGGAACCAATCAGCAATTACGGCAACAAGAGCTGTACATGCACTCTCACCCGCTGCGCGTTCACTGCGTTGATCAATTGAGGCAAAGAAGACTTGTGTCTCAAGCTTCATGTGACCATCGCGGCTAGTGATCTCTTTCTGCTCCCAACTCCCAACAACAAACATATCATCTCCAAATTCAGAGATTGGCGTATCCCCAGTCTTGTGAAACTAGTGAACAATATAAAATAAACTAATTAATAACAGTGAGCAACATAAGTTTATTTTACTAATTTCTGAGCAAAAAAAAATAAAAATATAGCATAATTACTTTCAATAAAAGAGATTATGGACTAAAGTTCTATTTCTATTAGTTTACAATCACTCTAAAACTGTTATTATAAAAGTAAAGCTACTGCAAAGAGTATCAAGAAAGAAATAGTTCTTACTTTCGAAGAGATGGATTCATCAGATTCAGAGCTAAGCTGTCGGCGATCGAAATCTATGTCGTCCCCACCGTCTTCAGCATAGGCCTTTTTCAACAATGGCTCTCCCCTAAACTTCCTCTTCCTCCATGGAAGTATGCTGCGCTTTGTACTTTGTGATAAATAAGGCTCGGAAGAAGACGTGGTAGATTCCTCCATATGTGAAAACCCGACATCAGGTATGCAATAGCTGTGGTAAACCCAAATGTCCTTGTCATCACAATTCACTCTCGTGTTGGAATAAGAAGAACATGATCCTCTAGCATTTGCAGAGGCCAATGTTCCATAACGGAATGAATTCCCAACACTTGAATCCTCATTCCCCCGGTCTGAATCTCCTAAATCATCGAGTGAGTCAAAATCTAGAGAGTAGTTATGAGTATTATCTCCACTCCTAGAATACTTGCTATCACTACTTCCTTCTTCTCCACGGCACGCCTTTACTGCTTTCCTAGAAGATACAAGTTCTGTGAAAAACCTTACTTTCCTAAGGCCGGCTTTTATTGCAGAAAGATCACCTTTCTCCATCATTGTAATTTCTTCTGATTGAGCCGATGGTGATGACAAAGGAACTATTGATCTATGAACTGTTGCTCTCTCCACCAAGCTAATTGATATCTGCATACAATTGAATTGAGATATATTGTGAAAACAATAACAAATACAAAAATTCAAGCGATAATGTTGATTGTTTATTATTATATGATGACAATAAATTACAAACTAATTGAATGGACTTACACAGATTAAAGGAGATTGCTGTGCAGAATCTCCAGGACTTGTGAGTGGAATGTTCAAACCAAAACTAGTCTGCTCAATTGAATTTGCAAATTCAGCAATATTCAACAAAGCTGTTCCAACAAGAGTACCCTTTTTCCTTGGGCTTCCATTGAATCCCTACAATTACATTTGAAAGAAAAAAAAATCAAAAATTCTGTTTAGAACAAAAAAAGAATTAGCATGAAATATGAACACACAACACACACTTGCAATACAAATGAACAAATACCTCAAACCAACCGATTAAATAACAATAAATAAAAAATTATATTAGAAAAATCATAATGGTCTCATAAAAAAATGATAACAGCCAATAAGTCAACTACTACCGCACAAAACCGAAAGGGAAAGTTCCAATATTTTATCATAAAAATCCTACTTCATTTTTTCTTGTCAAAAAATACAATAAGTCAAAAGCTAATTTATCTGTACCATTAACACAGTCACAAAAACCAATCTCCACCTCTTCAATTAATGACCTTAACTTCATCGTTGAAGAGAAAGTTGGTTAGGTGTGACACAGCAAATTTCCAGGACCAAATATTAGGAAACATAAAAACAGATGAAATAAAAGGACGGTGACAACCCAACACACAGAATCATCTAGATTTTCATCCCTCCTACAAACCCAACAAAAATTAAAAACTTTTACGATGACCCAATTAAAAAAAATTAATCTTTATATTAAATTGTGAAAAGAAAAAGAAAGAAAAGATGGAAAAAGTAAGAGAAAGAGACACACATACATGAAAAAGATTGAAAGCGATTTCCCACGGATGAAACAAAACATTGTCTTTGTTGTAACCATTGAGATTGCAAAGATGATGAAATTCTTCATCAAAATTTACGACGAAACCACCAGAAACGTGGTCGTATTCCATGACAGCCTCTCTTGTGAAATTTCTTGCGACGGAGCCTCGTCGCAAGGAAGAAAGTGTTGACTTAGGACCTTTCCATTTAATCTGAATGGCTAATTTTGAAGAAGATTGACGTATAGGATTGCATCCAATGAGTTTCTTTACATTAAGCCTGACGTGATACTTTTTGGTGACGAGTGGTGGCCATGGTCGCCACCTCATCATCTTCACCACCATTATTATTATTCTTTCCTTTTCTTTTTCTTGATAGTATGTATGTATAATAGTGTTACGCACGCTCTAAGAATAACAAACAAAGAGTGTGAGATGAATAGAATAGAATAGAATAGAATGATATGAAAAGAAGAAAAGAATATAAGGGTTGTTGGTTATGTTATCTGAATTTGAGAAGATAAGGGAGAGGAAAACGGAGAAAGAAGTTATATAAGAGAGATTGTTTCGGAGAGAAAAGAAAAGAAAAAATATGCACCGGTGGTATAGAATATGCTGTTATTTCTGGTTATTTATATATGTATCATTTTATTGTATAGTTTTGTAGTATAGATAGAGAGAGAGAGAGAGGGACAAAACATAAACATATGACAGACGGTTGAGTTTGAGTTGGCTTAGGTTGATGGACTTGCCTTCTTATAACAAGTTAATATAAGTTTAACTCTAGTTAGAATCCGCGTAGGTGTTTTGGTTTGGGATTACTTCGTGAACATGATTTGGTTTAGTTAAATTAAAGTTAGGGAGGACTTAAAGTGCTGCATCTAGATGCTTATGGTTGAGAGAGTCCGATTAAGATTAGATGATTCGTATTGGGTTTTTTCTAAATTACATTTGAAGAATGGTGAGTAATTTACTCACGACCAATAAAAATGAGCAATTTATTGGTAGGGTCAAGATAGTTCATGAATATGTGCTTACGTGACTAATGTGTATGGTTTGAGTAAATTACTCATCATTCTTCCATTGGTACCCTAATTGTCACATTCGTATTGTCTCATTATTTTAAATTAACAAATAAAGTAAAACTCTCAAGAAATATAAAATCATTAATATTGATTATAATTTGACAGGCATAGATTTTGTGATCAGATGATTGCTTGAAATTTTTAGATTTGGATCAATTGTATGCATTTAAATGAGACATCATTTGATCAAAATCAGATGATTCAATATTAAACAGTTTAAATAATAAAAATAAAGTTTAAATGTGAATCGTTCAATCTTGATCGAATGACCAAATTTCTTTTAAATACAAGTGTGCATGTAGTTTTCACTAGATACAATTTGGTAGTGTGATACCCTACCAAATTGGGGAGTAGCCGTAACTTTATTTTTCTTTGTTTCTTAGATTTTTTATATTTCTTTACTTTTATTTTTGGGTTAATAGGTCTTTACCCCCTGTAATATAGGTCATTTCCAGTTTTCCCCCTGTAAAATATTTTTTTTGATTTACCCCCTTTAAAATATTTTTGTTTTGATTTACCCCCTAATAGGCCAAACAAAAACAAAAATTTCTTAAAAAAATAAAATAAAATTGGTTTTTGTTTGGCCTATTAGGGGGGTAAATCAAAACAAAAATATTTTACAGGGGGTAAATCAAAAAAAAATATTTTACAGGGGGAAAAACTGGAAATGACCTATATTACAGGGGGTAAAGACCTCTTAACCCTTTATTTTTTGACCGATATAAACATATGACGCTAGCAGTAGTAACGAATTTATTATTTTCCGTGTTATATGCAAAGGATAACATCGATTTTTGTTATTTTCTTCCGTACTATCCGTTCTATTGATCCACGAGAGGATTCAAAAAGAGAAGTGCATTTAATTTTGCCAATTTTTTTAGGAAACCTTATCCTGCATTTTAACTTGGAATATTATGTTTAGTCAAAAATTAAAGTTCCATGTAATAGAAAAAATAAAGTTCCATTGTTATGTTTTACTTCCATTATCTTAAACTACATTTGCATCTTGCATTCATACTTAATGGAAAGTATCTTCTTCTTTTTCTGGTTGAAAATGGAAAATATCATCTTCTCTATTGGTAAAACTTGCAAATACCTTTGGTATTTTTAGGAAGAAAATATCTTTGATTTGAATTACTATATAGTAGTGTTTTTATATTATAGCAAGGAACATAATAGTCCATAATGACTTACATAAGAGTTTGGCTTAGTAGTAAAAAAGAAAAGACAAATCGTAACATATAATAGAATTTCTTACTTGCATATATGGAATAAATGGAGTGAATGTAAACGGGGTATTTACATTTACTTGCATATAATAGAATTTCTTAGACTCTTTGGAAGATTATAATTTCTTACACTCTTTCCATAATCTCTTCTGTGAATCGTATAATATTTAAAATTATCCAAATATACATGATTAGTAGTTGGTATTTTCACATTGGATGTATTTGTGTGTTCGGTCATACTCGTACATTTCTTAACATAAACTAGGTATATGCATACAATTTTTTTTCATGCTTGAGCTACTGGGATGGTAATTAAAGACTTGTGTTAATTAAAGTTTCTATTTCATTTTTAGGATCATTGAGTTTGATAATTATGTCCTCGTTACATCTTAATGGTTTGGTTATGAGGATATTTTTAATTGCGATGATATTTTATGTTGAATTTATGGTTTGAATTTGGATCACAACATTTTTTCTTCATCGTGTATCTATTTGAGTATGTGTTAGCCACTAGTAAATAACAAAATATAAAAGAGATTCTTAATTATATGTCGATTACAACATGATTCAACTTAGAGTTTCCTTGACGAGTACTCCTCTCACTCATATTGATGTGTATGTTCATGTTTTTCAACCTTTCAGCTATGTTCATGTTTGAATTGATTATGAAAAGAGTTTAAGAAATTATATAATAGCTTATTCTCGAGTAAGACTACAACAATTATGGCTTGAGGCATGCATACATGAGAATCAATGTATGTCTCGATGTTCAAAACCCTCGAAGAAGGGTTATAATGTCGAGAAGTTAGAGGGAATGGATCACGATGCAAGCAAGCTTTATGTATGGACTATTAGGCCACCCTTATTAGGTTTCTGAGTAGCTATTTATGATTGAAGAGATTAGAAGTGAGCACATATGGAGTGTAATGAGGGCTGAACATTAGCGACATGGTGAGGAAACCACTAACAAATGGCTAAGGTAGGTTATGGATACTAAGGCTATGTTTGGATTGGTGGTATGTGATGGAATGAAGTGGTAACTAATTAGATTCTATTGTTTGGATTTGCAAAAAATAAATGGAATGGAATGGAACACAATGGAATCCTTTCCATTCCATTCCATTCAATCCTTCAATTTTACTCTCCCCTCAATTTGGAATGTATGCAATGGAATGGAACTTAACATTTAAAATATTACCCTTTTATCCTTCAATTCTCAAGTCCATACATGAAATTGCTTCGTGTTGCTGAGCAAGAGCACACACAAAGAAACCCACACCCTGCACGCATAAATAGATTGTAAACCATAGATTGCTTGAATAATTGTATGATACAGTTTCAGGGAATCAAATCAATATTACAATAGTCTACTATTGAAGAAATAAAGAAGAAAAAGTCATAAGCACTACGTATAAATAACAACACGATTAGTTTCAGGTTTTCGTTCACGAACATGTTTCCGATTCAATCTAATATGAACAAGATTAGTTTCAGGTTTTGTGTCTCTACACGTTCCATTGCGTTGAGATGACTGTGTCTTTGGTAAGCTTCTTCTTCTTTTATTGTAAGACATGACTGTGTCTTGCAGGGAAGTCACTTATGCAACTTAATTTTCAATTATTGTAAGACATGAATCTAACTACGTTATGTTAATAGAGATTGAAGCAATACCTCCTACCTAGCAAACAAAAGTGTATAGTCAGGGTGATCTAATATTCAACGAGAATATGCCAATGATACCTGGTGTTCTTGGGGTATGTGTATAGTCAGGGTGATGTAGTATTCAATGAGAATATGCCAATGATACCTAGTGTTCTTGGGGTATGTGTATAGTCAGGGTGATGTAGTATTCAATGAGAATGTTCGGACGATGCCCCATATTCTTGAGATATTCCTAGTGACAATGCCCCAAGGTCTCCTTGACTATCGTGCTACAATTCATTTCCGACACAACCTTGATAAGTGGCAAAATTACGTTGTGTTTACCTATATATTGGGCACTTATTATTTTATTTTGCAAGAAATCTTATGAAAAAAAATATCCATCTCATGTAAATATAAGAAAGTTATGTCAATTCTAAATTTGTAGGTGTCGTTACCTTTTCAAACGTTTTTTGTGAGATTTTTAACGAAATCAAGAAAAGTGGGAAAAAGTTTAAATCATGTGCAATTGTTGTAAAGAAAATGCAATGGCAAGCATTGTGAATAAGATCTCATCCCTAACAGGGAAGAGACCTTTCGTTTGACCATTTAGGGACGAATCTAGGAATACATTATAAGTGTGACTAAATAAGCAGCAACCGAAATAGTGATCAATTTTTAATATTTTATACCTTAGCGACTGAATTTTTAGTCACTATTCATGCGCTAAAGTTATTAGCGATCGATTTTCATTCCTTAGCGACTAAAAATTTAGTCGCTAATTTTATTTTTTATTTTTTAAAAAAAAAATCGTGTGTAGCTATAGCCACACATGGACATGATGTAGATCCACCCCTGCGACCATTGGTATTTATTTTTCGCCATATCATCAAGAAGGAAGAGGATATCTTCTACGCTTTTATTCATCAAGGCACCTTCAACGGCTGCGTCTACCATCACCTTAGTTTTGTAAAGAAGCCCAACATAAAAAGTTTTAATAATAAACTATTTTAAAATCCATGTGGTAGGCATAACCTAGACATGTCTTTAAAACAATTACAAGTATCATATAACGACTTACCCTCTTTTTGTGAAAAACTAATTATTATTCGTTTCAAATACATAAATTTATACATGGGGAAATACTCTATGAGGAAGGTTTGTCTCAATTCCTCCCAAGTCTTTATCGATCATGCACACATAAAATGCAGCCAATCTCTAACTCTAACACTTAGCGAGAAAGGGACGAGCCTATGACTTGTGGCATCATTTGAAACTCCTTTTATTTTAAAAAGGTCACAATCATTAAGAAAATCATATAGATGATGGTACAAATCATCCATTGGCAAACCAGAAAATTGATGTTCTTATGTAAAGATAAAAATTCAATGGAAAATTGACGTTCTTATATAAAGATAAAAAGTCTAGGTTTATTTCAAAATTGTTAGCTTCCGCCTTCAGACGCACAATATTATAATGTGGTTTTTTTAGGCAATGGAAATAACATAACATAGCATTCTTCAAAATCGTTATCTTTAAAAAAAATAGCAATCTCCGCTCCCTATTTTTAGGCATGTGAGATTTTCTCGACAGGTTTGTAACATTTTATAAACTTAAAGGACTAAAATTGATATTTTTTGTTGGGAGGCCAAAATTGTAACTTTTGCCAAACACATTACCTTACTTAGTCGAAATAAATTCGAACTGGCTGCAGTTTAATACAAAGGGAATATCCAATTTGTTTAAGATCAATGACAATGTTACACAATATGATTTAAAAGGCCAATTAGACCAATCAAATGGTCTTCACAACTACCAAGACATGAAAAAGATGGCAGTGTTGAATATCATCATCCGTCAATCGACACAGTTGAACACGTTCTACCTATACTTTCAGTCCATTGTATTTTCCTATAGATACGACTCACATGATACTAACTAACAGTTTGTTATAGCTTTTTTAAGAAAGGATTATTTATTTTTTTAAATAATCACTTTTACGAGTATTACATGCGTTTGTTACAATTTTAAAAAAAATCAAAATCTAAAAATAATCTGAAAACAAGTTCAAATGAGAAGCTATTAAGAGTAGGTTTTCAAAAAATAGATTTTTTTTTATAGGAAAGAGACAATAAACGTTGAAAAATTGAACTAAATTTGTAAAAAAAAAAAAAAAAGAAAAAACTTAGGTACAATTCCTTAGGTTCTTTGTATGGTTCTTAACTAAGTTCACCATGATTTTCTTAAATCCATAATTCTTTCAAAGTTTGTTATCTAGAAAAAAAAGTTGTATTTTTAGTTAAGAACCATACGAAAAACATCTAAGAAATTGTAGCTTTGTAAAAAAAAATCCCTTTTACATAACCAATAACAAAAAAATAATTTTCACCGCCATAAACAAACACACAGTCAATTGTGATTTTTACAAAATTTCTACAAGAGAAATGATATTTGTACAACCATTTTCTTACAACTTTTTGACAATTTTCTCATTCATACTCACATTATATTCTTATTCTCTCTTCCTTATTTTTCCTCTCTATTATTTTGGATCAATAAGAAGAGAGAAAATAAAAGTTGTCACAAATAGTTGTACATCCATAGCTCTTTCTAAAAAATAATCTTTAAATTATTAATATCAAAATATTTTTTTTAATCTGTAACAAACTTGCCTAAAAAAACACAACCAAGTCAGTTAATAAATGACGAAAAAAAAAGTGGAGCGTTTTAAAACGCAGTGTATTTCGACCCAAAATGGAATCGTTATGACCCGATTGACGGAGAAGCTCCGTTTGTCGTTCTACATACCGACCCGTTTTCTCTCTCTTCTTTCTCTCTCCTCTACTCTCCATCTCTGCAAGTCCATTGCTCGTTTTCTACACTCCCAAACCCTACTACCTTTCTTCTCCATGGACAACAATCTCTTCTCCGATAACGTCGATTACTTCTCCGATGACCTAGATTCATCCTCTTACTCCCTCCGCCTTAACCGTCGCTTACCCGACTCCGATCACCTCGATTTCGCACTCGATAGGGTTTACCTTCTCCCCTACAGGTACCTTTCAATCCTCATTCTCCGCTTCTAGGTTTTGTTTTTTATTTTTCCGATTTTTTAGGTTTTTTCTGTGTGTGTGGTTTTCTTCCAAAAAAACGTGGCGTGATTATGTTTTTTTTTCCTTCAATTTTTTTCTTTGTGTTTTAAGTAACTGAAAAAAAAAGAAGGGGCGTAATTAGGTTTTATTCAATTGAATGAATTTTTTGTTTGTTTGGTTTGTGAAGGTGGTGGATTGATGCAGAAGGTGAAGGTGATCGTGTGGAAGGTGTTTTGTATACAGTTTCTTCGAATGATGATTCCGAGTCTGAAATTTTGCTTCATCTGAAGAAGGAAGAGGATTCTGAGAAGATTAAGAGTTTGGAGGCAGGGTTTTCGGGGCGGCATTATGCTTTGGTTCCTGAAGGAGTTTGGTTGCGTGCTCTCAAACGGTTAGTGACAATTTGTTTCTGTAATGTTGTATTGGAATGGAACATATTTTGTATATAGAAAATTGACATAATAATAACAGGCAAGCGCGCAACAAGCTGCCACTAATCTTTTGGTAAAACCAATCCTATTAAAAACCATATTCGTAGACCTAGGAGACACAACATTTACTATGTATGACCCTTTGAACTCTGTAGAAGATCCACAACCTTTGCTGATAGGAAGCAAAACATGTCAAACATAAATGGCATAAAAGCATGTTGATTGCTAGAACATGCTTTCTCATGGTTGGCGACTTTACTTGAAGTGGCTTTGTGGGCTGCCTGTCCCATAGTTAAAGCCCCGATCCTCAATCCCACAAGTGGGGAAACCCCAGTCAAGTCGACATATGCATGTTTCCCTCACCGTACACCAGAACATCTGCCGGCCTAAATGTCGACCTGCCCTCCTGTGGGTCAGTCTAGTTGTTTATAGGTGCCTCTTTCTTCACATATATTCCCGCCCGTCCAAATATATAAAAAAGGACATCCTTAACAAAGTCATACCTGTATTTGAAGCTTAGAAGCTCCCTACAATAAACCGCCTTCCATCTAACAGGGCAAACTAGAAATAACGGAATCATGAGGCGATACTTATTTTTTTTTTTTTGAGAGATGAGGCGATACTAGATGATAGTACAATACTCTATTGGTGACATATGTTGACCTAAACCATCAATAGGGATAGCTAGAAGAAAATCTTGAGCATGTGCTGCTTGCAAACACCTAAAAACCGCCTTTTGTTTGGTGTTCATGTCAAGCTTTACTTCCATGTCCCAAACACTTTCACTAAAAAGGGGAACTCACCAAAACATGTTGGGATTTAGGGGCTCTGTGTGAACAGGGTGCCTTCTTTAAGCATTGTATTTTGAATGAAATTTAATCAGATGATATCTGTATCATAACTATGATAATTACGTGTTTACAATTCTATATTAAGTTGTTCTAGACTTCTAGTCTTACATTGTTGCGCGTAGAAGAACGATCGCGTGTAGAATTAAATTTGAAATAATCATTTGAATTCCTTTGTAAGCAAAATGTTGTTTTAGGAGATAGAAAAAGTCATGCCCTGTTGGTTAAGAGCAGTCTACTTGGTTATCGTGCCCTTATTTAACACTGTATTGTTCCGTGAATGATCAAAGAAGAGCTAGATTATAGCATTGACCTTGCCAGGTCGAACTGCACCAGGTTGTCTTTCAACCGTTGTATTGTCAACGAATGCTGTGATCCTTTTGCAATTGTGGCACTGGGAAGCAGTCTTCCATCAACAAGGTCCAAATATGTCCCTAGGTTGTGTCTCAACCATTATGCTTTCACTAGGGATCCTCCAAACAACACCAGTGTATCCAACACTTCTAATAGGAGCCTCAATGATACTTTTGGAGTCAAACCATTTGTCAGATAGTGCATGACCTTTTGTTCCACTTTTTTATTTATTTATAGACTTGAGACAGATTTTTTACAAATGTACTACCTATTACTTTTCCTCTTTCACATTATTTCAGTGGCTATTGTTTTGATTCATTTTACCGCATTTTTGTTACTAATAAGATTTATGTTTTTATTTCAGAACCGAAATGATCATAGCTATTTATAATATTTGATATCAGATCTGTACATTATGTTTGTTTACTAGTTTTTTCATTTTGAATTTTTTATAGTTTTAGACCATTGCTGATATTTAAGGTGCTTGAAAATAAGTTTAGGTGATTGAAGAAAAAACAAGGTCAATTCCTCTTCTTCTGAGTTTTATCTTATGAATTATTATGTAAAAACATAAATCTTCACTTTCAAAACTCAAATCTGTCACAAGTTATGGGGCCTAACTCATCCTTACAAAACCGGCTTGTAAGGCGAGGAGTGCCTCCTCTTTATAAACTCTTCTCAAGAAACCTATCTATCTGATGTGGGACTAAGTCCATTGAGTGTTGGCTGCTAACAAAATCATCATGGTTAATTTAGGGTTTTTTATTGACTACGGGTTAATTGATGAAAGTAGTTTAAGTCTTCAAAATTTTATCGTATGAATTATTATGTAAAAGCAAATTTTATTCTGATTATATTTAGATATAATAATAATATTAAATATGTGATAAGTTGAATACATGTACATATTTTTTATTGATTCGAATCCAGCACATTTGATTGCCAATACCCAACAGATTTAAAGGGTGCTGGCGTTGTCACCTTATAGAATTTAGCATTGATTTGTTAATCCCTGTCATACTAGTATAAATAATTCTAGCACGCATAAATTACACAGATCTTATGCAGGATTCTGTTTAATTTGATGTTAGAAAATACATGATGGTTTTACAAGCCCGTATAATTCATAGGAGCGAAAAAGTGATTCATCTTACTCTTCTTGTAGGTATAATGATTTTAATAATGCAGCGAAACGTATAATTCATAGGAGCGAAAAAGTGATTCATCTTACTCTTCTTGTAGGTATAATGATTTTAATAATGCAGCGAAAGATTTTGGGAGACTCTTCTATGCAGAGGATTGTTTGCCAGATTTGTTCCCTTTGCAACTTAGGATATTTGTTTCATGGGAAACCAGTTCACTGGTAGCAAAGATAAGCGAAAAGGTCCATTTAGTGATTTATTTGTTTTCTTTTCCGGATAGTGTTTAGCTAGGGTTAATAATTTTTCTTGAAAAATGCTTGTAACCTACTTTCTGTTTTATTTAAAATATTAAAGCATCTTTATCTTATGGTAATCAATACTAAATGGCATAATTACAGGAAAATGTGCCTGACTTCTACAAGAAAGCTTGTGATATTTTCAATTCTGCATATGACTCAGTGAGTTGACTAAGTATTAAATTATCATAAATTTTCCATGTTCCGTTGGTTATATATGATTCTATGTTATGGATGATTGCAGTTGTATATTTGGGACTTCTCTGGGCAGACTGCCCAGCTTTTACTAAATGACAAAGCTAGGGTGCCAAATGATTCTTCCGGTCAACCTGGAAAAGAGGTAGTTTCCGTTTCAACTTTCTCTTCTTTCTTTTCTTTTAGGCCAAATACCTCCCTGGGTCCTTTAAGTTTTACGTTTGTTTCACATAGGTCCTTTAAGTTTCAAAGGTTTCAGATAGGTCCTTTAAGTTTCGAGTTTGTTTCGGATTGGTCCTTTAAGTTTATAAGGTTTCAGATAGGCCCTTATGTTTCGAGTTTGTTTCAGATAGGTCCTTTAACTTTGGCTTAGGAGGTTGATAGAAAGGACCTATCTGAAACAAACTCGAAACTTAAAAGACCTATCTGAAACCTTATAAACTTAAAGGACCTATCCGAAACAAACTCGAAACTTAAAGGACCTATCTGAAACCTTAGAAACTTAAAGGATCTATCTGAAACAAACTTGAAACTTAAAGGACCCGGGGAAGTATTTGGCCCTTCTTTTAATATAACTTTGTTAAAGATGTTTCAAGTTTATGGTGCTCCACATGGAACTAGATGCTTGCCATGTGACAGTTGAATATTAAAATTAATCCATGAACCTTATAATTTTAAATTTTAGAAATACGCTTTTAAGATCTATTCTTAGTTCTGAATTGAATGCTTGAAATCAGTTGTTTGGTCTTTTAATAACTTTTTGGGTGCTCCATCTCCACATCTATGCAGGTTCATCTGGAGTTACAAGTTCATGGACTTGCAGATTCAATGAAGGGTAGTCAGAGCAATGGGATGATTGCAGATAGGTCTCAGATGGAATGTTCTTCTAACGGAGACCCTGTTATGATGAATGGATGCACTGGCGATGTTATCCCCTATGCAACAGCAAACTATTTTCAAGGCAGTAGCTATAGAGCAGTTCGATCTTTAGGCTTGACAGGATTACATAATCTTGGAAATACCTGCTTTATGAATAGTGCCATTCAGTGTTTGGCTCACACCCCAAAACTTGTTGATTTTTTCCTTGGAGATTATCGTAGGGAGATAAATTATGAAAATCCCTTGGGAATGAATGTATGTGTACTTTTTCTTTTCATGTTATGTTGTCATTTCAAAGTTTTATTTTTTTTTTATATAATTAATTTCTTCTCTCACTCTCAAATTTATTTTTTCAGGGAGAACTTGCTTTATCTTTTGGAGATTTACTTAGACAGCTGTGGGTTCCTGGAGCATCACCTTTGGCACCAAAAGTGTTCAAGATGAAACTGGCTAACTTTGCTCCTCAGTTCAGTGGTTATATGCAGCACGATTCTCAAGTAAATACCTTCAACTTGCCCGCTTCTTTTGATTTTTCGAAACATATAACAATTGCTATTTCCTTTTCCATCTCTCTTCGTTGATGAATTTTCCGTTATTGTGACATGAGATGAAATAGTCTTACAAAATCTTGAAGTTTTTGTCTTGCAGGAACTGCTTGCTTTTTTGTTGGATGGACTACATGAAGACCTTAATCGTGTAAAACGCAAGCCATATCATGAAGTTAAGGATGCAGATGGTCGTCCAGATGGAGAAGTGGCAGAAGAGTATTGGCGAAATCACCTTGCTCGCAATAACTCAATAGTAGTTGATTCGTTCCAAGTAAGTCATACACGGCCTTTTTCTTATTATATAAGAATTCCGTACTCTGGGGTTTTAACATATCATTTAGGGTTCTGTGCTCCCTAAATTTTCTGTATCAGTGATGCACAGAAGATTTTGATGGAAATAATCAAATAGCCATCCTGAAAAGAGATTTTTCTTCTTCTTTCTCTTATGCTAGATTACAATTAAAGAAAGTAATATTTTTTTTTTCATTCCGTTGTGTAGGGTCAGTTCCGGTCGACATTGATTTGCCCTTTTTGCAAGAGGGTTTCTATCACCTTTGACCCTTTTATGTACCTATCTCTGCCATTGCCTTCTACAACGACACGGACAATGACTGTAACTGTCATGAGCACTGATGGGGTCACATTGCCTTCTGCAATTACCGTAACAGTGCCGAAAAGTGGAACACTTAAGGATCTAATTGGGGCCTTAGCTGCTTCTTGTTCTCTGAGCGATGATGAAACCCTCTTGGTGGCTGAGGTATTTTCAGCAGTTATGCTTTTTGTAGAATCATATTGCAAGTTATCCCTTATCAAGTGAATCATCATGTGAAATCTGATAACATCAATTCATTAGGCTAATGCAAACACTTTTCACGTGCTTGTCTTAATTTTAAGTCTGATTTTATGGAGTTATATACAGATTTACAATAATAAGATTGTTCGGGGATTGGAGGACAAACTTTTCATGTTCCCATCCGACCCATTAGCTGATATCAGAGATCTAGACAAACTTGCCGCTTACCGAGTGCAGAAGGATACTGAAGATATCCCAGTGGTTGTTTTCATGCATGAACTTGTGGTGGAAATGTAAGCTTTTCTCTGCCTTAATTATACTTCTAACGACCAGAGTAATTTCAGTTTGTTCCCACAATACCTTTCTCAATATGTTTGTCACTAATAATTATTGCGTACCCCTTGATCTGATGTACAACTCTCATTGCAGAAATTATGTTGTGATACATTTTTTTTGCCACATGGTAGATCTCTATTGTTGGGAGCACATACTCCTAGAGTATCTAGTGATATTACATCTTTTACAACTTCAACATCTAAACCTAAGTGCTTGTTTGGTAGTTGCGAGGGGAAGGGAGGTCCGAGGGGAAAGAGTAGAGGAAAGGGTCGAAGAAGAGAGGATAGCACCTACCTTGCATGGGGTTTATTTGGGGGAACTAAAAAAAGAATTAGAGGAGGACTTTAAAATATTCTTTTTAATAATACTTGAAACAAAGAAAGTATTAGTCATAATCCTTCTCCTATCCCCTCCAAAAACACTCTCCTGAACAAGGTAAGAGATTCTTCTCCTTTCCCCTACCCCCAAACATCCTCCCTTCCCATTCTAACTTCCAAACTAAGCCTAAAGAAACATTAGATTCTACTTATTCATGTGGAATTTCACAAAATTTTGCTATTAATCTTTATTGCAGTGTAAGAGGGAAAATGAGAGGAAATGATATTATAATGTTTGTGATTGATAGAATGCTTAAAATGGTGAAAATAAAATTAGTATTTTAATGTGACGTGGCCATGGTGATGTGCTTGATTGACACATAGGATTAGTGGTTTAAAAATTGGGGAAAGCTTGTATATTATTAAGATTAAGATTAAGACTTGGTAAATGAGCCTATTTTTGGAATTCATCTGTTGTTTGGTGGTTTTTTTTTTGCTGATCTTTATGTTCTTTGTTGGTGCACTAAATTTGTTGTGTCATGTATTGCAGTTACAAGGGGAGGTTGGAAAGTAGAATCATTGGTTTTCCACTTGTAGCAAGGTTGTCCGGTATTTCTTGCACAGATGATCTTCGTAGGGTGTTTCTAAATTTAATGAATCCATTTCTGATGCAAAACTCTGAAGAAACAATAGATGAATATGACAAGGATGAGGATGTTGATGGTGGTGATACTAAAAAACTAAATGAAGTTGATGAATTAGGCGAAACTGATAACTCTGAAGCAATAGAAAGTGATGCAGTGTCGAATAGCGGTGCAGAGGATGACATACATTTGTGGACCGACTTTGAATTTTATTTATTACATCCTGGGAGAGGTGAGACTTATAAGATAACATCGAAAGAACCATTACCTGCTGCAATGTTGTCCGGAAATCTGGAGGTAGCTGTCGTATGGTCAGATAAGATGCTTAAAAAGTACGACATGAACCTGCTTGATTCATTGCCTCAGGTTTTCAGGTCCCAATTATTCACCAAGAGAACACAAGAATCAATATCTATTTACAAGTGCCTTGAAGCCTTCTTGAGAGAGGAACCTCTTGGGCCAGAAGACATGTGGTCAGTAGATATATAATGATATCAAGTCTTTTTTTTTTATCTATGGATGTTTTCATGTTCTGAGAATATAGTATCTTATTATATAATTTTTCATCATGTTTAATATTTCGTGAACATCCTAGTGGAAAAGGCTCTGATTGTTGTTGCTTTATATGTTAATTAAGAGTACTGTCTCTTATGGTCTAAAAAGTCAGACATATATTAGTCTTTCTGATATTTGATATTGCAATTTGATGTTCGTAAGGTACTGTCCTACCTGCAAAAAACATCAGCAAGCAACTAAAAAGTTGGACCTTTGGAGATTGCCTGAAATTCTTGTTGTTCATTTGAAGAGGTTCTCATACAACAGATTTTTCAAGAATAAGCTGGACACTTTCGTTGACTTCCCAACTAATGATCTGGATTTGTCAACCTATGTCGCTCACGAGATTTGCCCATCTCCCAACTGTTATATGTTATATGCAATTATTTGTCACTACGGCGGGTTAGGAGGAGGTCACTATACAGCGTTTGTCCGTGTAAGTAACTCACAGCTTAATTATACATATAGAAATAATTTTTATGTCTTCATTTTTTGTTTAGGCACTTTATTTTGTACCTAAAAAGTATTTCAATATCTTATTTTATATATTTAGATATTAATTTCTTTGGAGGAAGTAAGAGTTTAGGCAAACTGACCGCTTGAGATACAGAGACGTGTCTTCCTATTTTTCTTTAGAAGTTTGTTTCAGTGGAAGTTAGAGACTGACTTAGTACACAATGGATTTCCATATAATTTTATAATTACAATTTAGTTCTTATTATAATATATTGATGATTGTTAGTTACTCATCATAGTACAAAGCTTTTGTTTGACTTCCTTGATCACCCAAAGGTATTTTTTAAAGAAAATCTGAAAAATGTCTTTTGCACTACTTGAGTGGTTCACTATTATGTTTCGGTGATTAATTATTCTATGCATAATTTCACTCTAGTAATGCTTATCCAACTGTATTTATTTCCTTGCAGTATGGCCATGATAAATGGTATGAGTTTGATGATAGCAGGGTAGCGCCTGCTGATGAGGAGACAATTAAGACTCCTGCTGCTTATGTTCTTTTCTACAAGAAAGTTTAGATGAAGACGAAAACCTTAGGTTCAGTTGTGTAATTAGTCATACCAACATGTAAAGCTTGAGGTTTTTAGACAGTTTGCCAATACAGCTGCGCCTGACTTCCTCAAATAGTTGTTTAAGCATGTCTGATTTGATTTTATCGGGATTAGTGAAGAGAAAATAGAAAGATTTAATATTGTACAGCTTTTAGAAGCTAAGGGTAAGAGGGTAGATCTTACATTTTTTGAAATCGAAGGACAGATATATACACCTGTTGGGCAACTTGTATATATACAACCTGAAATTAACCAAATTTTTGGATCAGATATGGATTGGGTTTTTTTTCAATCTATGGTTATATATGGAAAATTGCACATTTATTTTCTCGTTTTTTCTCATCTTTCTCTGGCGATATTCTGTGAAGCCAATTTTTTCAAGTGCTTTAAGCTGTGCTCGTATCTGAATCTTCCATATTCATTCTATGCATTTTTTCCAATTGTCAGTTAGGACCATGTAAACCTTTTAAGTTTCATTCTTATACCAGAATGTGTAATCGTTTGCATCAATTCCAATCGTTACATCAGATCTCTAGATTGCAAAGCAATTGATGATAATTGTGGCACTCGATGGGTTAATCGAGCAAAGAGATATACTATGTTTCATTGAGGGTTTTATGATGGCTGGGAATATATGTTGTAAAACTAGAAGTAATAATCAAAGCCTAAGCCACAACTAAGAAACATCTTTTTACCAAGGCAAGTTGACTGGGATTCATGATTCTGTGCTGTTCATCAAACTGCAGAAATCCTTTTACTAGAAATATATGGTTCAATGAATATTGATTTATTTTGGAATCAGAAAACTGCACTGTCCTGTAGTTTGTTTTTGTAATATTTATGAGTCTACATAATTTTATCAACAGAGAATTTTAGAAAATGAAAAATGCTTAATTACATCTTTTGCCCCTCAAGTTTCATAATTGTTATTTTTGTAATACCTAAAATTTTCACGTGTGGCTGTAACCAATAACCATAGTCAAATAATGAGTGAACCATCAAATTCGTCCTTGAATTTTCACGCGTCGGCTAACTCCGTCCCTCAATTATGCGAAATATCAACTTAGTCCCTGAATTTGTCAGACGTCCATCAAAAAGGTCCCTCCGTCCAAGTGCTCCGTTAGCCACGCTGAGCTGTCGCCCTGCATGCTGTGTTGTCTTGTACGCGTGGCAAAAAGGAAGCCACGTGTTCAGGGACTAATTTGATTGAATTGGAAAAAGTTGAGTTTTCATTTTTCAGTTTATTTTTTCTGCTTTTCCCATTTTGCCCCTGCATTACCTATGCATCCTTCACATTTCAGAACATCAAAAACGTCATTGACCCTTCTTCTTCCCGCTAAAACTTCCTCCATTTTCACCCCTTCAAAATCATCATTATCTCCGGCGATTCTGACGTTTTTGAAGTTTGTGTGTTTGGCTGTGATTAAAGGTAACACCTTTCCTGTTGTTTATCAAGTTTTTGTGTTCGTATTCACCTTGTTTTTGTCCGTTTTTTTGTGTTTTCGTTTTAAGTTTTGATCATGTTGTTTATTTTGTTTCTGTGATCGTTGATGCTCGCTTTGTTCTTTGTTTGTGTTTGTTGCATTTTTGAGACAGTTGTTTTCAAGGATCAATTTGATATCTGATTTAAACAATTCAGGAACTTATTTGATGGTTTTTTATATAACGTAGGGATCTATTTGATAGATAGAGAAATAATTCAGGGACTAATTTGATGGCAATATTATTATAGTAAGATTACATTTCTCAATCATCTTCAACCTCTTTT
>Ga0228711_1002801_pt1 | contig 27038 bp, 13 predicted proteins | sample MedpolnodulmetaG_2_FD_177996 | JGI IMG/M metagenome (GOLD analysis project Ga0228711, IMG submission 177996) | Root nodule microbial communities from Medicago polymorpha collected in Santa Monica, California, United States - brown nodules | ecosystem: Host-associated > Plants > Roots > Nodule... | reverse complement strand
AAAAGTATATTTATTGTCCAAGAAGTGTGAGCTCAGAGATTATAACTTGAATTTGTATTATTACAAGACAAAGTTAAAAACATTTAGGGCCCGTTTGGTGCACACGATATGATAAAGATATGATATGATAAAAAGCTGGATAAGGATAGGATATGATAGTGACAGGATAACATTTATTATGTCATGTGTTTGGTGCACACATGATAAAAAAAAGAAGATATCATTATTTTATCCTATCACGTGTTTGGTGCACACTTCTTGATATAATAAACTATATTATATTTTAAATTATAAAATTATCCTTGTGAAACAAATACATATTTTTTTAAGAAAAATAAAAATAAAAAAGCAAGTATTATGAGTACACTTACATAACCATCCAATCAACATTCAAATAAATCATTCTTCAAAAATAAAAATTCAAATAAATCATAAAGAACACATCAATAGAAAAATAAACAGATTATTTTCATAGAATTAAATTAAACAAACAAAAGGGTATTAGAAAAATATAAATTGTTTGTAGGATACAAAATCATGATTTTTTTTAATCAACAAATTAAAAAATTAACATAACAGAAGGCACGTACCAGTAATGAATCCATATGGATATCTAGTCGAAGTTAGAAATTACATATATCCATCAAAATTTTATAATCAAGTTTTTCTGTTGGAAAAAAAAATTGTCAATTGAAAGGAGCATATGTAAATACGTAATAAATGAATAAGAAGAGACGTTTGTTCAGAAAAGTGTATATTCAACTTTTTTTTTTCACAATTGAAGTTATATATGAAACAATCAAAATTATGGTTGAAATCCTGAATGAAAGAGGAAGCGGTGGGAGAAATAAAAGAGGAAGCAGCGGGAGTCGAACAAGGATACAAAGAATACGCCTGATTAGCTTATACTATCAAGTTGGTAACCCACCAAAATCTAAGGATTAAAATAACAAAGGGGAAATATGATAGGATTGGAAATAGGATAAACTTATCATTTTCTGTTGGCGCACCAAACGACAGATTGACTCAGGATATGATATTATAATCATATCCTGTTTCATTATCCTGCGCACCAAACAGATGCTTAAGCTGATGTTATCAACCTCTCAAAAAAAAACTGATGTTATCAATAAATTTTCCTTTCCACAATTTCAATATATATATTGTGATTAACCATTTATCTTACTCAATTTATGATTTAACCTTAATAAAGATCTCGTATAATAATCATGAAGATCATCAAAATTCACCATTTTATTTATCTTTTAGCCCTTCGTAATAGAGAGGGAATAATCTAAAAAGAGACACAATAATAATGAATGATTGAAAGAAAAAAAAATAGTTATATGAATAATGAATCAAAGATGCGACAACACATTTATTTATGAATTACCAGCATCATAATATTTTTACAATAATTGACATATATGTAATCGTATGGATAAAAGGCCCAAACCAAATGCCAATTGAGCTGAGAGGTTAGAAAATTGCTGTTCACACATGTGTTTAAGCTGAAACACACCAGTAAATGACCAAAATACCTCTTTTGACAGTTAACTGCTGCATAAATTAACCGACGGTAGTTAACTACCGCAGAACTTCGACAGTTATCTGCCGCAGAGTTTCAAACCTGAAATTTAACACCACGTACATGCATCTGCCATTTATTTATATTAATATCAAATTAAATTAAATCAAACATCACATGCTCCTTATTAAATGCATACATTATATCAATTAATTAATAGGAATTTTTTCCTTTTCATTTTTTTGACGTAATTAATAGGAAATTAAAAAAAAAAAAACACGCGCATTTGTACAGGTTGACCATTGATATCTAAAGATCACAAGAGGAATATGTAGTCATTTTTACCCAAGTAATTAATTAAATATTTACTGGTAGTAAATTATTACCTCATCGGACATGGAGGTGGATCAAATTGATCCTTCAACTATGTTGTCAATAACTACACATGATTGCATGAATAGAGATAAGGAAGTAACTTAATTCTATTAATCAGGTATAGTATCAAATAGGATCAGAGCAAGTAATCGTCATGCATGATAAAAGAGATTGTGAGTTGACTTAGGTAGAGTTTCCTTAGTTGTAGCTCCGCCGCAGTGAACTGTCAAAGTTCCGTGGTAGTTAACGGCTGTCGGTTAATTTCCGCTGCAGTTAATTACTGAAGGGGTATTTTGGTATTTTATTGACGTGTTTCAACTTAAACACATATGTGAACAACAATTTCGAGAGGTTACTAGGTGACACAAAATACTTGAAAGGGTACGCAACCAAAATGACAAAATAAGATGGAAGGCCAACACCCGCCCCCACTGAAATATATCAACTTAGTGGCGGCATCAAGAGACATCTCATATACTCAAGATCCGCTTGCACGCTTACTCATCTCGAAAGGAACTACCACACATTTATTTTTCCGAAAATTGTCATAAAGGTACTGATAAAGTGTTTGTCTAACGTCCCATAAGTTATAATTCAACTGGTAAAAATGTCAAAATTGTTAGGCTGGACGTTATGACCGGGGTTCGAACCCCAGTACCTTCACTTTGTATGTGTGAGTTTATGATGGCTTTGCCATCTCGTTTACCTACCAAAAAAAAAAGTGTTTGTTTAACACGTGCAATATTGCACATGTTAAGACAACTAAAAGTAGTAATTTTTTTATTGAAAAACATTAATTATTTATTAAAAAATTATATATTTAATATAAAATAACAAAGTTTTAAGACAAATTTACCATTTTAAATTTTCTAACATTCTTTTTATAAGCAAAGAGATAGGGACGACATCAAGATGAATCCACAACATTCCAACTGAGTACTATAAAAATCACCAAGGGAACTTCGAGAATCCGAATTCCGAATACCTCGAATATTCCAATAAAGGAGCTTCATTCCGGAGGAGTTGGAGGAGGACCCCCTGAACAAGTTTGATAACCTTTTTGAGAAATTTTCCTCTGTTGACCCTTGGATAAATAAGGAGTAAATGGGACATCCACGTCCTTACCAGCAACCTCCAAATGTTCCACAACCGCAAGCTCGCGTTGTAGGTTCAAATCAATCTTTAGGTGAGCTTGGTCTGCCTCATGACTTGCCACCGGAGGCACAACATCTTCCACTACAGTCAAGAACGGTTCATGCTCTAGGGTAGTTGTCGTGCCAGGCGGCCGAACTATATCATCTGCAGCGTTAGTCAGAGGCATACGGTATGAGGATACCACAACAACCAGAGGCAAAGTAGCTGTTGTGTCACACACACCAACAATATCAGCCACGATTGCAGCTAAATGCACATTTTCTTCATTCGTACTTGCATCTGCCACCCCCTAGACCGTGTTGTTAATTAATTCCGGTTGTTGTTCAGCAGTAGTAATTAGGCTTCATAGCAGTTTTAGCCCCCTAACTTTCCCAAAGTTGTGATTTTGGCCCCCTAAGAAAAAAAACTACAAAACCGCCCCCTAAATTTTGCATCTATGACAGTTTTGGCCCCCAAGGCCAATTTTGACTCGGTCTACGCTGACGTGGCACCCTAAATGAGGTGCCGCCTTTTATTTTTTTTATATCAAAAATTGGCTTTGGGGGGCCAAAACTTCTACAGTTGCAAAACTTAGGGGGCGGTTTTGTAGTTTTTTTCTCTTAAGGGGCCAAAATCGCAACTTCGTAAAAGTTAGGGGGCAAAAACTGTTATTAAGCCTAGTAATTATGGTGATTTCGTTTTGCTTCTCATCTGCACCTGCGGTAGCAGCAAAAGCTTTTGATGAGCCAATGGCTGAAGGATTCTCCACTGCTACCAATTGGGTAGTAACCTGTTTCAGTGATTGTAGAGCTTTCTTTCCCTTATCAATTGTTGCACCCTCCTTTACCATCTTGACTTGTTTTTGAGGATGTAGCCAATGACAATTATTATGACCAATACTTTTGCAATGGGTGCAGAAGTTTGGCATCATTCATAAATAACCTCGAAATTAAAAGCATATCCTTCCCGCTATACCATTACCTCATGGAAAATATTACGAGAAAGGTCCAAATCCACAAGCACCCGAGCATAGTGACCAAAAAGTCGTTTGGTCGTAGCAATATCAATAATCAGAGGTGTGCCAACCACACTAGAAATTTCACAAAGAGTGTGTTCCATCCAATATTCCTGCGGCAACTCCATTAAGCGAATCCATACCTGCACATGAGTCAGACAGTAAGTGTGAGCATTAAAATCTTTGGTCCACTCAAAAAGGTGTAGGACGCCTGGTTTCATGTTCATTGTTCCTATAGCCCAAACTGTACGTAAATCTTTATAGGAGTCAAAAGATAGCTTGTAATATCCCCTTCCTAACGACAAAAATGTCCAACGGCTAGCAATATTCCACTTCTTTTCAAGCTGCTATTTTACATCACGGGAAGAATAAGGCTTGTCGCCCTTATTCAAAACGAGTCTACCACGCAAATTTCTCTTGCACGCATCCAGTCCTCGTTGGTAAGGTTCTTGCGTGATTGTAATGCTTACTCCCTCTTCACAAATAACTGGCTTAGGCAAAGGAAGAGCTGAGTTGTTGACAGCCGAACCATTTAAAGCCTCGACGACAGATTTATGTTGCTGCGGTTGATTGGCAGGAGCCACCGGATTCGTGTCCGCAACACAGGGCCAAGGCCAAGGGCATGCAAACCCCATGCCCGGCTGTTGTTGCTACCTTGCCGTGAGAAGCACAGGTCCAGAAGCTAAAACGCTCAGCTTGCAGGAACGGCCAAAAAAGAACAATGAGAAAGAGTAATGTGGCCAAGAATTAGGTGTCACAAAGAATCGATTGATTAGTAAACAATAAACAATCAATTGTAACCCGTAGTGAATCAATTGTAACAAGGAAAGTGTATTACGTGTGAAGATGGCAATTGATTCACGAAACAATTAATCTGAAGCCAAACCACAAGCAATCGTGATCAGATTTATTTATTTGTGACTTTCTACCTAAATTCCTAACATCTGCAAATTTACACATGATAAAAACAAATGGTCATGTTAACTTACCCTTAGGAAACATGGCAAGCATTCTACCAATGGTAAGATTTTATTGACAAAAATTAATATTCAACATTTTGAACAATAAATTAACATAATTTCCAATATATAAATTTTAGGGTAAATATCGTTTTTCGTTCCTGTAATATTAGTGAATTCTGGTTTTAGTCCATGTAAAAAAAAGATTTAGATTTTGTCCCTGTAATTTCAGATTCTTCCACTTTTGGTCCCTCCTTTCACCACGTCAGCAGAATCTGCATACATGACACGGAAAATGAGGGACAGGGACCAAAAGTGGGAGGAATCTGAAATTACAAGGACGTAATTTATGCAGATTATGCTGACGTGATGAAATGAGGGACCAAAAGTGGAATCTGAAATTACAAGGACAAAATCTAAAAAAATAATTTACAGGGACTAAAACCGGAATTCACTAATATTACAGGGACGAAAAGAGGTATTTACCTTAAATTTTATTAATATAATTCTTAGCATGTGTCCTAAAAGCACTTGTTAGCATTTCATAAAAATAAATATAGAAAGAACACATGAGGGCCATCTCGGTGGGGAGTTTGGTTGACATCATATTCGGAGAAGCCTACAAGCATCTATGCGATTTTCATGTATTTTCAATTTTATTTTGTTTTACTTTTGTTCCTGACGTGGTGTTTATTTAACTCAGGTTGAAATATTAGTTTTGAGCAAGTGTGAATTTAATCAATGACTTTGACATCGTCAACGTTGCAGATCTGAATACATGAATATTCTAGTGACTTGAATATAGTCATATTTGTATACATATGTATACTATGTCGTTTTATGATATTAACATAGATAATGTGAGTTTGTTCACATATTCATCCTCCTTGTGGTTTAGCAACTTTAAATTCATGACTATATCGTTTATTTTTGAGGAAAAAAATGGTGGTTTCAGCCACTATCTAATGTATTAAGTTAAGGCTTTCTTTAACTTAATGACCCATACAAATTATATAATGCCCTAGATTACTCTAGGTTTAAATCAAACATTTTTTTTACAAAAACAAAATGATATTTATTCATTCAAATTGAGAGTACATCATATACAATAAAATTTTCAACACTGCTAAAAACGGAAAAGGTGAATCTGTGAATAAACTCACATCACCCAAGTTAATAGAATACAACGACAAAATGCCTACAATTAATATGATAAATTTTAAGTCACGAAAATACCCATGCTTCCGGATCTACAACGTCGAAGCCCAAATTATTGATTGAATATGTAAATCAAACGTCGCACAAGACGACGAACAACACAACACAACGCCACACAAAGACGAAGAAATTACAAGAAACACAAAATGAAAAACTTAATGTGTGTGAAAACCACTTATATAAATTGAAAGAAAGATGAAAAGATGCAGATGAGTGATTCTAGGTCAAAAAAAAGACAAAACCATCCTCCTTGATGAACGAAGGAGAAAAAAACATAGAGAAAAGGTGGAGTTTCTCTGGCTAAAAAAAACTAGGGTCGGCTAAATCAAACATTTTAGTTTCTCACACTAAACAAGTGGTGGCATGATTTATTTTTTTGAAAGAATGATTTTTTTAATAACATGATATTAAGCATATTTCTAACGTAGCAAAAATAAATTACAAAAAGGAACCGTAATTACAAAAATAAAATTATAGTAAAGCAAAAGTTCAATGATTGTACACGGTGTTTGATTTAGCCTATAGTAGTTTGTAAAAAATAAAAATAAAATTTGAAACGAGTAATTTGTCAAAGTTTGACCACATAAGACGGAGTCTTGGTCGATATCGAATATGGATCCTAGTTACTTGTCTTACACAATAAGCTAACGTATTACAAAGTCATCCCTGTTGCAAAGTGCTATAAAAATGTTTAATTCGTTGTAGGATTTATTAGCATTAGCATACCATAACATTTGAGAGATGCAACCATTCGTGATATTTATCATAATTGCGGTAAGCATTTTCGTTTTAGTTGTAATTCTGAGTTTGTTGTGCCTAGCAATGGGAGTCCGGCCAGCATACGGAAGTGGTGGCGGAGGTGGCGGTTTTGATGGCGGAGGCAGAGCATTTGATGGAGGAGGTGGAGGTGAAGACGGTGGTGGCGGAGATGGAGCATTCGACAGTGGTGGGGGAGAATTTGGCGGCGGAGGTGGAGCATCTGACGGTGGTGGAGGAGGTGGAGCATTTGACGGTGGTGGAGGAGGTGGAGCATTTGACGGTGGTGGTGGAGCTTTTGACGGTGGTGGTGGAGGTGGAGCTGGGGGAGGAGCTGTAGCTGGAGGAGTTGGTGCATGCTAAATAAATTCCAAAGCAATGGACTATAGGATTATTAAATTACTAAGTTCTATTCATGGGGCAAGGGTTAGTTTTTATTTAGGGTAGTGCACACGAGATAGGTAGATTGATTTATTTTTTGACGGTATGATTGGCATATAGATATAGAAAGATAATTAACTGATACTAGTAGTATATATTGTTATACTTCTCATTCTTTTAATTTTTTGCGATTGTACTTGTACATTATATACATATACTTTTTTTTAGTGAATTGTATACATATTACTTATTAATCTTTCATATTCCAAAATTACAAATAATACCAGAGTATTTACCCAACATTGTCCGGGTTAGATATATAATTAAGTATGATCAAAAGTTTGCATTTATGATATCAACAAATAAAATTTAACATGGACCGATATGGAATGGATATCTTAATGGATATACACGAATATTATAAAATGTTCATTTTCCTACAATTGCTAATAATAAAATTTAAGGAATAAATTCTACATAATTTCAATTATTTTGTAGTAATGCATTTTTTTATAAAAAAAAAAATCATTCTACACAGATATTTGTAATGTTTGTAAATACCTTAATATCCATCAATACTTGTTTTGCAGATATTCATACGAATGTGAGAACGACATAAACATCATTTTTATCAAATAGAAAACGTTAACTACTACGCATACCCGTGCACATCCGTTATCATCCATAATAATAATAATAATAATAATAATAATAATAATAAAGCAACACTTCCATTAAAAAGAAATGAGTAAATTACACTCCTCTCTCCTCAGAGATGCTTAAATTACACTCCCCTCCCTTGAAAAGTAATTTTTTTACTCCCCTATAAGATGTTTGAATTACAACCCTCTCCCTTAATAATTAAATATGGACTACACTTTAATCTATTTTAACATAAACAAATATTTTTATAATATATATTAATTTTGAATCACCATTAAAAAAATATAAATTCATTTCCTTATAATCTAAATGTCAATGACAATTAAATTTAAATATTTTGTTATTAATTTTATAATTTTGAGTATAAAATCCACTTTTAAATAACCATATTTAATCGACTTCAGTAATTTTTCACATATTTTAAGTTTCATATTTTTTAATAGGGTTTAAAACTATATGTTAATGAGATTGTGAATAAAAAAATAGAGAAAGATATGTATTCAAAATTTGATTATATTAAAATGAACTCGCACTGCTATTTTTCTTTGAAGTGTGTTATATTATTTTTTTGCTAGATTATTAGAAATTAAAAAAAAATTAATGAGGGACTAAAGCGTAGATTTTAACTTAAGAGGGAAGGAGAATGTAATTCAAGCTTCGCTCAAGGGAGGGGAGTGAAATATTTTCTAATATGTTTTGAATAAAAGGGGAGGGAAGTGTATATTTTAACATAAGAGGGGAGCGGAGTGTAATTCAATCATCTTTGAGGGGAAGGGAGTGTAATTTACTCAAAAGAAATAATTTCAAAGTATAAAGAGGAAAAAAAGTATAGTTCAAGTCCAAAGAGTAATACAAACTTTACAATAATTGATTCAAAATAGTTGTAACAATTTTTTTGTTAATATATAAGGAAATGAATATTTAAGAAGAACAAATGAAAGAAACATTGATAAATTTAGCTTTTTTGTTGCTTGACAAATGAAATGTTCAAAATCATCTCTTATTTTCTTACATGCCACAAAACATAGTAAAATAAAATCAAAACGTACTAAAAAATAAATGAGTATCTTTCACTCTTTATCCTCGATAGAAAAAAGAAATACCTATATATAAATAAAGAATAATGAGATGGAAAAAAATTAATAAATAAAATGGCGAAGAATTGGTGGAAAAAAAGATGGCAAGATAAATGAATAATAATTTTTATGAAAGAAATAGTAAAATATATTACAACATGAATAAAACACATAAAACGAAAGAATAATATAATTGGTTAGTTTCCATGGAAAAAGATTATAAGTGGTAAAATATCGTAATAACAATCACTTCTTTGAAAAAACAATTATTTTGTTTGGATACAACTGTATAAAATAGATTTTTTGTTACAACATTACCTTCATCCTTCGCTACTTTTAATATGTTTTCATTTGAAACTGTTTTTAATTTTTTTTATTTAGATCCTGGTTTTAAAAAAAACTATGGGCCGGTTTGTTACGGATTAAAATAAAAGTGATTTTCATATAAAATAATTTAGAGATTATATTTTAGAGATTTTATGAAAAATCATAATCTATTTTGCGTTTGTTTACCACGATAAAAATCACTTTTTTTAAATAAATAATTTAATTTGTTTGGATACAACTATACAAAAGAGATTTTTGTTACAAAATAAGTTGAGAAGCTGCTTTTAACAGCTTTTCATTTAAAGCTGTTTTTAGATTTTTTTTTAGATTTTGATTTTTTAAAAAAGTTGTAACAAACGGATGCAAAACTCTTAAAAGTGATTATTTTTTTAAAAAAAGTAATTTTTTCCTCAAAAAAGTTATAACAAACGGGCTCTATAACAAATGCAATGCTCTTCATAGTGATTTTTTTTTTAAGTTATAAAAACGACCCTATGGAGTTTGTTTGTTACAGATTAAAATAAAAATGATCTCATCTTGCAATAATTTAGAGATTTTTTTAATCATTTTATAAAATAAATAAAAAATCAGAACCCATTTTGTGGTTGTTTATCATAATAATATATATTTTTTAAAAAATAGTTTGGTTAATACAATTATATAAAACGATTTTTTTGTTACAAAAACACTTCAAATTATTTGTTCAATCTTTTGACAATTATACAAAAACACTTCAATTTTTTAATACAAAAGACATAAAGGGGTAAAAAAATATGTGTCAAATGATTAAGATAAGATTAAACTGTGTTTTTGGTGGTTATTAACTTTCTTAAGTAAAAAATAAAAGATAGACTATTGATTGATGCTATTGATGATTAGAAATTTTTTAAACATAATGAGTTGTTTGTTGAGATATTTATGTTACATAAATATTTATAAAAATTAAAAACTTAAATAAAATATTTAGTTGATAAGATCAAAGTAACATATGAAGTTTGTTGAGATATTTATGCCAAATAAAATATTAATTTTTAAAAATAAAAAAATAAAAAAAATACTGAAAATAAACGTGGAAGCGACATGTGGCATAAAAAACCTTACTTTATATATATACTATTGATTTCTTTCATATTCCAAATTACAAATTATATTTCTTCTAGGAAGCACACTCTCATGTGGTAATATATTTCATTTTAGCTTCTTCAAAAAAAAAAAACAAATTATATTTCTTTCATATTCCAAATTCCAAATTATATGTAATAATAGATTTTCTCCTAAAAAAAATGTAGTAATAATAGATTTAATTAAAGGTAAATTAATTAATATTAACGGTGTTTACTTCATATTAATATAAACGGATCTCCAGAAATAACACATCCACCCCCTCTTGTTTTCGAAAAACACTCACCTTCCTCATATTAATATACTAATATTAATTAATGGTGTTTACTTCTGTTGGTGGAAGTTAATATGTTGCAGCCCTTAAACATTACTCCCATGGCATACGAGAAAGTTCATAGCAAATATTGTTCATCTCATATTACCTTAATCCACAAACCCAAATACTACACAAGAACTATACTAAACAAATATTGTATTGCTATTTGAAAAGCATAAATTGCTTCAAACATAGATTAGGAAGATGTAACAAAAAAAAACATAGATTAGGAAGCAAAAGTTATAATATATTGAGATTTTAAAAAATAAAATAGAAGATCAAAGCAACAATTGCACACACAATTCACTACACCTAAGAAATTGAAATGATCGATTTTCCTCGAAACAAGTTGCAACCAACAAATTCAATTTCTATGTTAAAAATCACGCAATTCAAACAACGAAAATGCAAGGGAAGTCTTTGTAGCTTTGAAAGGGAATTCGGCAAAGCTTTGAAAAATAAATAAGGGATGTATGTGAGTGTTATTCTAGGATAATTTGGTGGGTTGAGTGGAATTTTCGCTTTGATTAAGGGGCATCGTTTAAAACTGGTTAACTAATCCGAAACTGATTTTTTTTTCTTTTGAGAGATCTAATCCGAAACTGATTATTAACAATTCATGTCTCTATTGATATACTTAGACCGATTTCCTAAATAAAAACATATCATTATATTATGCCTTTTCAATATCAATTGTTGGATAGAGTTTGGCCTGTTTGTTTTAACTTTTCAGTATCAAGAAGCACTCCTACAGACTTGAAAAGTGAAAATTGAGTTTTTAAGGTTGTTTGGTTTGGCTTTTCAGAATTGCTTCTATCCTCCAAAAGCAATTCTGGTTGAAGCTACAATTCCTAACTTTTGAGTTAACTAAAATCAATTCTTCAATAAATTTTATATTTTAATTATTACAACCTATTATTTTCCTTTATTACCCTTTATCAATTCTCCTTCTTTTTGCTTTGTAATTAATTTGATGAACCGAATTGAATCAGAAAACTTAACGAACCAGAAAAATATTTATGGTCATGAGTTACCAAGTTTTGGATTTTCATTTACAATGTTTTCGTTCAGATTTACTGTATTTTTTCTTTTACCTTTTTTTACGCTATATTTTATCATTTTTGACAACTAACTCTAGTATTATTTAACTTAAATATATTTTATCAAAAATTTTAAAATATATGAACAAATATTTTGTAAAAAAATTGGTTTAATGATTGTATTTATTATTTTTTAAATTAATATATAGAAAATGTATTTATTTAAAATTAAATAATATATCTATATTTAGTATTGATCTATATATACATTCAACTATGTTCATTTACTTGTATTTAGTTATGTCCACTTTAGTAATTATACTTTCCAAAGCCATTTTGATCAAAACTATTCAAACAACGTTCAATTTGTTTAATCAATTCTGCATTATTGTATCCAAACATAAATCAATTCTCTTAAAATCAATTCTGTCAGAATCAATTCTATTAGAATCAATTATGCCAGAATCAATTTTAACCAAAGCTAAACCAAACACATCATTGTTTTCTTTTAGCAAGATTATTTATCCTTGTTTTCAATAGATAACGAGGATGACAAAAGACACTCATTGTCTGACAAGACTTATTATCAATATTCGATAATTGTATTTAGAGCACCGTTTGCAGTTAATTTTTTGCAATCAAAAGATTGCAGATTAATGGTGTGTGTGGGAAATGATGATGTTAAAATGCACCCAAATGATGATGATCTATAAATTAACTTTTTTTTTTTTATAAACTTATTTGGACGAGTTGAGTAAACAAACTGAACCTAACGAGCCGAACCGAACTGTTCGTGAACTTTAAACGAGCTGAACTCGAGCCAAGTGTCGATCCTAACCAATTCTTATCGAGTCGAGCCGAGCTCAGACAGGTTCGGTTTGACTCGACTCATTTCCAGCCTTACACCCAATATCTGACCTGACTTCTTATGTTTTTTCATATGGGTAATAAGGATATCAAAAGACACATATTTTCTGACAGGGCTTATTACCATTAATATTTTAGCATTGCATTGAGAGTACCGCTTGCAATTAATTTACAATCAAAAGATTATGGATTAATGGTGTGGTTGATATCTTATTTTTGTCTTTTAACTTACACATAAAGATAAATTGTGCATGTCTTATAATTATTTGTTTGACATGTCGAGGGTAAACTCATTCAAGTATTTAAGAGTTTACTTTCACACTTATAAAGGTAAACAAATGAGGATTATAAGATTTTTTTGTAATTGTCTTTGTTTGATCATTGCAATAAAATACCACTAGTAATTGATATTGTTGTTTAAAGACTTGATATTAATGGTGTACTAGGTATTTTGGTGAGTATATATTTCACTGCTTTTGTTCTCTTTAGGCTAATAAAGTTCTCTGTATCTGCTAAAGTTATTTGGCTTATAATCATCATATGTTTACTATCATAGATGTGGATGGAAACTTTTAATTACTTGAATGAGTTTACACTCACACAATAGTAATAAACATGTCAAAAAATTAATTATAAGACGAACACAATTTATCTTTATATGTAAGAATACTTTGTTAGCTTTTGAAGAGAAGAGCTTGTTGAGTTTTGCTGGTTACAAGATGAAAGACAAAGTTGAGCTACGTGTTTGGAGAAAACTTAGCTTGAGATGGAGTCTTTCACCGTAAAACTATATACAAGAAGACAATCAATTGTGGCTCCCAGCTATTTGACAAGAGGTAGAAAAAAATGATTGATATTGTTGCACCAAAGTTGTATGGTTATGGAGACCTTGCGTGCAAGGAAATTATGTGATTGTACACGGTGTTTGATTTAGCCTATAGTAATTTGTCAAAGTTTGACCACATACGACAAGTTCTTGGTCAATATTTGATCAAAAGTATTAATATATCCAACCTCTAAAACCAGTAGGCAACGTGTGTTTAATTAGTTACTTGTCTTACACAATAAACTAACTTATTAAATGTCAAACTCCTTCGCGTATTGACTAGTAAACCAAAGAATTATATGACGAAAAGTCAGCCCTATTGCAAAGTGCTATAAAAATGTTGAAGTAGTTGGAGGATTTATTTGCATACAACAATATTTGAGATAAGATGGAACCATTCGTGATATTTATCATAATAGCTGTAAGCATGTTCGTTTTAGTTGCAATTCTTAGTTTGTTATGCCGAATGATGGGAGGCCGGCCAGCATATGGAAGTGGCGGCGGTGGTGGAGGTGGAGGTTTTACCCACCATAACCACCACCACCATCGCGCTCATGATGGAATGATGGGTGGAGTTTTTGGGGGTGCAGGTGGTGGTATTGGTGGTGGTGGGGGAGCATTTGACGGTGGCGGTGGTGCAGGAGGAGGAGGTGGAGCTGGAGGAGGAATTGGTGCATGTTAATTAAATTTCAAAACAATGGCCTATAGGATTGTTAAACTCTATGCATGGCAAAGTTTGGTTTTTATTTAGGGTGGTGCATGTCGAGATGGGTATATAAGTATATAGGAAAGATTATTCAACAAGAGTAGTCATTATTAATACATTTAATTAATTTTATTTGTTTTATTTTTGGGGATGTACTTGTACATTGTATACATGTTTTCTTTCATTTTCCAATTTACTAATTATGTAGTTATAGATCTAATTAAGGGATGTTTTTACTTTATTTATAATAAATAAAGTTTGTCAAAAAAGTAAACTATTAAAGTAGTTTTATATATAATACATTTTTGGCTTAATTGCACTTTTCCCCCTATCTTTTCCCAATTGTGCGATTTTGGAGTGGGTCCACTAGCAAGACACTAGCTGACATGACATCAGCAGTTATACTATTGGTTAAACAAAATAACTTACAAAATAACTTTTCCCCCTATCTTTTCCCAATTGTTGCGTTTTGTTTGTCCTGCTGCTGATTTTTTTCAGACACTACAGCTTGTAGCAGCCTGCTCCATATTAGTTTGGACTGCAGCTTCACCAACAGTTTCCAGTCAGACAATACCGTTTAAGCGTGCACAAGAACATTAGTTTGAGCATTTGTAGTATTGTTCCAGACTTTGTTATTTCGTTACTTCCAAATGCCCCAAACAAAACAAGCAAAAAGTGACGCATCATCTATAGATAATTGATGTAATATCTGAAAAATAACAGCAGCTGCAATGTTATTGCCATGAGTTTGCAGAAATTACAGTTTCAGATAAATCACGTAATCTCCAAATGTTTTGGCTACTGATCGAGGCATCCGAAAAACACATGTTTGCAATACTCATCAATTGGCATTGTTAGTGCATAGAAAATGTGATGCATATAGTTGTATCACAAAGTTCCTGTCATTAGACACATTCTCTTTCAATAGAACAACACAAATATATCAAACAGTTTTGGAAATTAAAATTTGAAACATAGTACTTAGGCCAAATATTGTTATGCCTTATAGCAATTACATCAAAATAAAACAAGAAAGTAGAGTACTTAGGCCAAACAGTTATGCCTCATAGCAATTACACATTATGGCTTTTTAAGTAGCACTTGCAAAATGGCTATATTAATAGCACTTCAAAAAGTGAAAAAAAAACACTTCATTGGTTGACAGATTGTTGTGTTCCTAGTGTCTCACTTTGAGCTTTTCTCTTCCTTCCCCTTTTGGCACCCTTTTGTTGTGTAGTCTGTGACACAGATGCAGCCTGTTGATTTCCAGTTCCTGCTTGGCTCCTAGCTTGACTCTTAGCTTGCCTCATAGATGCAGTGCTTGGTCCAGCATGTCTAACAGAAGCAGCTTGTCTAGCAGGTCCAGCACGTGTAACATAAGCAGCTTGTCTCGCAGAAGCTGCTTGTCTAACAGGTGCAGATTGTGTAACATGTGCAGCTTGTGCAACTGGTGCAGCTTGTGTAATTGGTGCAGCTTAATTTGTTCCTTGAGTCTCAGGATGTGTCACACAAGTATTTGTCTACAATTAAAGTTGACAAGTACAAAAATTCAGTTATGAAGACAATTCAGTTATATGCTATAAAATTCAGTTATAAATGCTAAAAAAAATTCACCTTGTTTCCACCCTTTGGTATTTTTCTCTCTGCATCTGCTTTCCCCTTACAGGTTCTTCTGTTGTGTCCTAATTCATTACACCTTTTGCATCTGACAGTTCCATCTACCTTCTTCAACCTTCTGCAGTTTGTAGGCTCATCATTTGTCTTTCTTCTGGCCTTCTTGGGTCTCCTTGGTGTCCTCCTAACATATGGAGGCTGAATGGGTAATGCATTGATGTAGTATTTTGCAACGATCAAAAGTAAGTATTATATATCGTCTCCTCAGGGACTAGTGCGATATCACGGACCGTTCGACATCAAATATCATTTTAAGTTAAAAGAGTAGTTTTGTTGTTTGTTTATAACTATGGAAACTAAAAATACGAAGATAAAAGTTGAGAGTTATAAGGCGTAAAAAGCGTTGGAATTAGAGTTCCTTGAATAAGCGTCAAACATAACCTAATGATCACATATATGGATTCTAGCGTTTTACCGATATTATCATGTATCGCTCGACAAAATCATTCGTGTCCAAATGATCTTGTGAGATCAATTGTATTGCTTAATCGTTGATTTCCCAAACCATTAAACAATCCAATATTCGGTCGTATCGTTTAATCGACGATTTCTCAATCTATATCAAATCTGAAAGCCTTAAGATCCGATATTTTGTGTGATTATCAAAACCTTAATCCTATGTCTAGAATCATTGTTTTGATAAATGAATATTCTACACCTAGATTCAAAAGTACTTTTCAATAAAAATTAAATCAAAGATAAGAAATGAATTGCAAGAATAACTTCAATATCATGTAAATTGCTAGAATCATATATTACAAGATCAAAGGACTGCATTCTAAGCTTAAACAAGTACCTTTAATCCCAACTAAGGAGATTTAGTTCATCATTGTCATGTGAACATTACAAAAGTGGAAGGAAAGTTGAGAATCCATGCCAAGAACTTGATTTCTCAAAGAATCTTGATGAATCCACACTCAAACACTCTTGCTCTATGAAAACAGTAAAATTTCGCCCCATTCTCTCTCTAAAAATGTTATAATATCTTTTCTGAAATGAAGGAAATGGGCTTTTATACTTGCTGCACAATTTGCACATCTCTCCGGGCAGGCCATCTGTCGCTATGGCGACATCATCTTTCTTCGTCAGTGGGTTTCTGCCACGTCATCATCCACTTGCCTTAACCGCCTTAACTCGCCAGGCAGAACAATGGTCGCTATGGCGACATCTGATCTTTAAAAACATAGTCCCTAGAAGTCACTTCCCGCTGTGGCGACAGGTTGTGGCCATGGCGACATTTGGTCTTGAAAAACAATGGTTCTGGTCAGGTCCATTCCCGCCAGGGCGACATTTGTGGCCATGGCGACAGTTTGTTGTGTTTGCTCCTTTTTATGTTCCTTTCTTTTGTTCAAATCTTGATCACTTCTTTTCTGCACAAATGGGTTAAGTAAGATATAAAAAAGCATAATGAGACATTTTCTTATTTTTTTATGGCTTAACCTTGAATAACTTGTAAAACAAGTAATGAAAAGTGCTTAATATACATTGTGGATTGCCATAATTTTGGTCCATTGTTAGGCAATATGATGTTGTTATAAGTTGCTATAAATGTGCTTTTCCTATAACAAAGTGATATATAAACCAGACACAGTATGTTAATTGACCTTAACACCATATGAGCAAAATATAACCAGACACATTATTCAGGTGCACATACCTATACCAATGAGCAACATAATCCTCAGGAGCTTTTTCATTGAACCAAATACAACATATACACATGGAATACCAGTTATTGACACCTTCTACATGCACAAGTCTTTTCCATCAAGTTGACCACATACTGATCAACACAATTTGACAAAGAAAAAAATGAGTAATTCATATCTCCTGACCAATTAGGAGCCCAACCACCAGCTTCCTTTTTTAATGTCTCCAATCTCTTCTGAATTATAGGACATATATCCCCCTTGTATCTCAACATAAAATCTCTAAGTCTAACAATTATCTTAGTCATGTAAAACTTAATCCCCTCAACGATTCAGATAATTGGTAAATCTCTATACTCTAAAATTGCCATTTAAAAGTCTCACACATGTTATTTACCTGCAAATCACACTGGGTATGAGTACTATAATGTGCCCTGCTCCACATACCAGGTGGGTGTTTGGACATTTCCTCCCATGCTTCCTCACTAATCTTCTTCATACTTTCCATTGCCTTATCAAATTCAGGCACTGTGTTACATCTAGCAGTGATGACACTAGGTCATACATACTTTTATTTTGGTTTTTATGTACTTTTGAGCTGAATTCAGGTGATTTTGCATGAGATAGAAGCTTCAAATAACACATTTGATGTTGGCAAATAAAGAAGAAATCGTGCTCCGATTTACAGCATTGGGCTACAATTTTACAGCAAATTTGAGACATTTTGTCTTGTAAAAAATCGTGCTCTGATGGAACCAAATCGGGCTACGATTTGGCAGACGCTCCAGCTGGGATATGAGTTTAATGAAGCAATCGTGCTCCGATTTACAGAATCGGAGTACGATTTTAGCGTATCTGAGAAGTTGTTTTCTGAAGGAGTGGTGGAAATTTTTGGAGAAAGAAACTGACTTTTAGAGCTAGAGATTTGAAGAGAAGGTGGAGACCATCAAAACTCATATCCGGTTACCAATTTCATGTAATGAATCCTTCTTTCATATTAGTTATTTGTGCTTTAGCCATGAGTAACTAGATCCTTTGTGATTAGGTCAAGAGATGATTTTGTTCTAGCTCATGTTTATGTAACTTGTAACTCTTAATATTTATGAATGTCATTCTATTTTATTCAGTATAAGTCATTCTTAATGCTTTTATGATTCTGACCCAATATAATCTATTCTAGAGCTTAGATGACTGCCGACACCATCGTTTAACTCTAACATATTTATACTGTTCAACTTAACGGACAATCTAGGGATGGAACGTTGTTAGGTTGTGACTTTTAAATTAATGTGTTTAAACCTTGAATGAATATAGGTTCACCTGAGGAATTAGGGAACTATAATCAGGAAAGAGGGCTTAGGATCAAGGGATTGACCTAAGCTATTTTGTTAATTTGTCTTTAACTTTATAGCGTTCGTAAACTTAAGAAACAGGTTGCTAATGAGTGATGAATAGATGAATTGATTGACCTAGTCATCTCTCAATATTATTTCTTAAACCATTTTTTCCTTAACCATTTTATTTACATTTGCAATCTAAACCAATTGCCTCAGTGCACCCCCCCATTTTATAACATCCTTAATAATAATGACATTCCCGAGTAGAAGTTGAAACAACCCTTTGGATACGAATCTTATAAATTTTATTACTTCGATATAAGTTAATACACTTGCTAATTTTCTATCAAGTTGCTATCCGTAAAGCTTCTTTCAATGCTTCACCAAGAAATCTCTTCCTAAAATTTCCATATAAGTGCTTCTCACATAACCTGTGCTCGACATTTGCATCAATCTCTTTTAAAGTATCAACTAGTCCCTGGTGTTAAGAAATAAAAAACAACTTATTAATACAATAATAATTAACAATAATTAACAATTAAATAATCAAGTATGGATTAAGTACCTTCTGTTGGTCAGATATGAATGACCATTTCCTATATTGAATTTTGTTAAGATCCTCCAGAAGAAGGTTAGTAAACCATGACCATGAGTCCTTTGTTTCAGCTTCAACAATTGCAAAAGCTATGGGAATCATTTGATTGTTTCCATCTTTACCCATAACAGTTAATAATTGACCCCCATATCTTCCTTTCAAGAAACAACCATCAAGACCAATCAAAGGTCTGCAGTGCCTCGCAAAGGCTATCTTACATGCATTGAGGCATACATACATCCTAGAAAATACTGGCCCATCTACACCTAATTTACTCTTGATTAAAACTGTGCTTCGTGGATTACTTCTTAACAACTCCTCTACATAACTTCTTAGATGCTTGTACTGTTCCACCATACTTCCCTCAATCATCTCCAAAGCTTTTGTTTTTGCTTTATAAACCTGATATCTACTTAGCATCAAACCCCACCTAGTTTTGCATTCTATTTGTAAAGCTTTAATGCGCATAGTAGGTGTGTGTCTAAGAATACTGATCAATTTCTTGGCTGTGAGAGTAGGTTTTGCTTGTCTGTTCTTACCAGTTTTGTGACATTTATGTATAGGATCTAAGCTAACCACCTGAAAGTAAGTATTGTGAGTAGACTTAATAACTCTCATGTAAAATGGACAAGTTTCAGTACACTTAACAACAATTCTAGCCTTCTCATTTTTGTTTAAATACACATTCTTCCTAGATTTCAAACTATATTCTTTCACAGCAGTTCTAACAATATCTGTAGAAGTAAATATCTGACCTAACTGAAATGTCACAGGCTCATCACCATCAGGAAGTTTGAACTTTGGGTATTTCTTCTTACTACCATCTTCACTTACTTCATCTGGTGTGTCTAAATCTTCACTGTCACCATCTTCATCAACAAAGTCTTCAATAGTAGTTGGGATTGGATTTCTTGATGCAATATTATCCCCATCCTTTATACATCCACCATCAACAACAACTTTTTTACCCTCCTTGACAAGATTCACTATCACTTTTGGAAGTATCTTAGTCCAAGCCCAATTTTCATAAAAATCACTATCCTCGAATCCAGATCCAAGGTCAGAACCTACATCAACTTCTTCACTAGCATCATCACCAGATTCACTAAAGTCATCACCTACATCATAATCATCATAACCAGATTCACTAAACTCATCACCACCCTCATTACCCTCACTACCCTTGTTTATCTCATCACCCTCAGTATCAATGTTTTCCTCATTACCATCAGTACATATCAGCATAAGGGCACCAGGTGTCTCATTTCTAATGGTGGGTGTGGATTGGTTATGATCAGGTGTTTCCAAATACACATCAGCATATTTAATGCCCTTATGGACCCTCACAAACTCATGGACATCTTTGTCACAGGCCAACTGTCTAAGCCCACCAGCTAGGCCTTTTCTTGGGAGTACATACCAAAACTTAGTTGATTCATGATATCCTATCGGTGTTACAAATTTGGCCAAATCTAATATGTTAATCTCATCTATGTCCCAAGTACCATCATGTTCAAATATTTCACCATTTAAATATGCAGGTAGCGGGTCAGAGATGAATGTTCCTTTGTGGTGGAATCTAATCTTTATCATATTGACAGATGGCCTAGTTGTATTTACAAAAGAACAACAAAAATAACAGTAAACAATAGTAAACAAGAAAAATAGTAAACAATTACTAAAGCTATTGTTCAGCAACCAAAGAAAACAATAAAAAAAAACCTAGATTTTTTAATCAAAAAAACCAACTTTTTTTTCAAAAAAACCATACTTTTATGGTAACACCAACCAAAGAAAACAATAAAAAAACCCTACTTTTTTTTTATCAAAAAAAGCAACTTTTTTTTTCAAAAAAAACCATACTTTTACAGTAAAGCATAAATAGACTTACTCCTCAAAACCTTGACATTTCTGCGCGTTTCCATCACCCATCTTCTTCGCCATGGTTTCATTCTTCTGCGCGTTTTCATCAAAGTTCGTTGTTGTTTGCTTCCTCTGCACCTTTCCACGTTCAATGCTCGTCGTTGTTTCCTTCTTCTTCGCCTTTCCACTGTTGTTCTTCGCCATGGAGATTTGGTGTTTGTTTTTCGATCAGAAAGTGATGATTAGGGTTTAGATGATTTCTGGAATCAAAAGAACCGACAAATTCGTTTACAAGAATCAAAACGGGTTTGATTGGTTTAGCTGATTAGGTTTTCGATTTGGGATGAGACGGAATCAGATTTGCGATGAGTTCCATTGGAGAAGATGAGAAGTTAGTGATCTGGTGAATTGGGGGTGTGTTGTGAAATTTGTGACGGTATACAAATGAGATCACGTGACTCCCTCTCTTTAATTCCTAAAATTTTATTTTTTGTTTTTTAAAAATATGATTTACACACATGGCATGAATTAATTGCGGACACGTCATCAAAAATGGCCACATCATCAACAAAACACCCAGGGGGAATCCAAACTAGAAAGGGGGAAAAGGATGGGGTGTAAAATCGCCCAATTAAAACAATGGGGTGCAAAATCGCACAATTGGAAAAAGATAGGGGAAAAAAGTGCAATTAAGTCTATATTTTTTTAAGGAATATAATACATACCGTACATAAGATTATGGGTCCATTTAGCTTGGACCATGTTTTGGTCCAACTTAGACCATTAAAGTGACCTACTATAGAAGGTAATGTTCAGGTCAAAAAGCAGCACAACACACCACAATAAAAAACATAGGAGTAAATCCTCTTTTCAGTAAAGTTAAAACTCACATTTCTTTGATGGCTTTTTGCTTATATCATTAATTTGAGTGAGCTAACCCACCCTCATTTTTTCTCCCAAAAATTTATTGCTGGCAACTTCCTAAAATCAATTAGAGTTCAACAGATAGTAGAAAAAAATAAATAAAATAGAGTTCAAATTAAGAGAAAAACCGACCTGCAGATCTAAATGCATAAAAAAAGTTGATAAAATGTTTTTATATTTTAAATTACATTAAACTGAAAAAATAAAATAAAATAAAATATTACATTGTTATATTTTTTTGGAGAATTAATTTGTATATCGTCATATATATATTACACACAAAAAAATTGTTTCTTTAAAAAAGAATACAGAAAATTTGTTATATTATATTATTTAGTTAATTTTGATAAATTGGTTGAAAAATTAGACATTGCTTCAAGAAACAAATTTTTTATTTTGAATTAGATCAAAAATATATAATTTAATTCAATCTAAAATATAACCCAACAAAATATTTTGAAATAAATCGACTGTAGCGTAGAACATGTATCATAAAACAATAAAAATACTCACTTCTCAACCAATACTCCCTCCGTCCCATTTTAAGTGACCCTTTTGCTCATTTCACATTTATTAAGAAAAAATGTATAAGTGAAAGAGAGAGAAAAATAGTTTTGAGTGCCCTTATCAACTATTTGTGCATTCTTCTTTATCATAAATGTAAAGTGAAATATATTGAATTGGAAGTTGTAAAAGTAGTATTAATTAGAGTTATAAAAGGAAAATAATAATTAATATTGTATTGAAAAGTGAAATCAGTTATTTTGAGACATTTTTTTTTATTTTTTATAATTGTCTATGGGACGGAGGGAGTAATAGTTAGTAGAATGAGTACTCTAATCAAACAATAACTTACCAAAAGGACCCCTCCTATACAAAAAAATAAAAAAAAAGAACAAAAAACTTAAACAACATCGTACAACCAACTAACATGTAAATCAGTTTCGTTCTTTCAAAAAGAAAAATGTAAATGAGTTTAGTGAGAGATACGTAAATCAGGCGCAAGATGTTTAACATGTAGTAAGATCCACACTGCACATGATAATTTAGTCAATATATAAGACACTTTATCTAACATTGATTGAGAGAAAAGACAAAGTCAGCCTCTCATTCACGGTTAAAGAGTCTTATTGGATAAATGATGATCTGACAATGTGTTAATAAGTGAAGGCAATTCTCATTTCATAAATCAGTTTTGTGGAATTGTGTTAGGTTCAACCACGTATGATTCTAACATGAGAGTCTCATCCAATGTCAATTGGGCAAACTGCTATCAAGTTTCTGATATTAGATCACCCACCATTTATATTCACCTCTAAATATCTAATCCTAGACACGAGGATTTATTAAAGAGCCACACATTAGATATATGATGGTCGGACAATATGTTTATACATGGAGGTAGTCCTCACCATTTCTAAGATTTACTTTAACATTGCATTGCCTAATATTTACAAAGTTACATTTTTTTCTCAAATCCTAAACAAATATCCAAAACTTCGAACAATATTCATATTACTTTTGGTCATTTTTTCAGCTACCAATTTTTCAAACTCTCAAGGAATTAACCAAAATTTCTTTCGTAACAAGAAATTTTGAAAAAACAAAAACCAAACCATTCCCACAAAATGGATGCTTCGTCCCTCCCTCTTTTCAAAGGGATAATCTTTTCAACAACTCAACACAAAGAAACAACTCTCCGCAAGGCACTATGATCATAAATGAGATGTTCTCAAACGTTTCACAAAACAAAGTTTACAAACTAGTTTCTTCTCATTTTGATCATACGGTTTTCTCCGAGAGAAAATGTGGTAACGTAGTGGTTTTGTGTTTGAGGTCAATGAATGGTTTGGGGTTGGGATCGGATTTGAGTTATTTTGAGTTGAAGTGTTGGAGGAAGTGGTGTTTTGGCTTAGGATGTGAGTTGGGTTATGGTTCCAAGGTTTTTTGCATGATGGGTTATCCTCCAATCGGGCCTCATAAGCATGAGCTATCGCAAAATCTTCCATTAAAGTTGGGGGTCGATGGAATTGTAGTTTTCGTCGCAAATTATTCCTCTTCAATCCAATGATAAAAAAAAAACTAGTCATAAGAGGTTCGGAGATTCTCGTTACCTCATTCATCAAATCCTCTAACTGGGCTTGGAAATCTACCACACTAACCCGGTTTGAACCAACTTGGAAAAATCTACTTCAACATCTTTATAAATGGACGGACCAAATCGGAGACGGACTGCGTCATGAAAAATCGTGTTAGACCAAAATTGGTTAATGAACATATACTCTTAAGTTTTCATGATAACAAAGCATATATTATATGAGAACAATTAGGATGCTCTAATGTGCGTAGTGTGAAGAAAATTCTAAGTAAACAAAGTTTTGCCTCTGAAACTGGTGAACGCCATAGAGTATGGTCATTATAGTAGTCATTTGAGTCAATAAAGACGAGTTTTAGAGAAGTTGCTCATGGTGTAAGGGGCATTTTGTAATGTTTTCAGATTGTGTCAAATAATTTTCTTTCTTCCTTAAACCTATTATTTCATAGGTGTTTTTTAGTATTGTATTGAAAAATCATGTTATTCGGCAAAGCAAGACACCTCATGGAAGTTTTGGAAGACATTGAATGAAGTTCAATAAGCCTATGAAGACATTACAAGTTGGGGAAATCTGTCTCAATTCCCAAGAACAAAGCTGAGAATGAAAACCATGAGTAACTAAATACCTTTTTGATTATGATTTTAAGATGAATCTCTATTTATTTGTTGTATTTTATTAATGGAAGTCTATTATTTAGTTATGATTTAAGATCTATATAATTTTCATATATATCGCACAATATAATGCTTTAATGTCCATACACAGTCAGTATGGCTAATCTTATATTAGGTGTAGATTGGGATATGGCTTACATCAAAATCGTTACATGTAAACTTTATCCTTATTTCTCTAATTAGTTAGGGTTATTTTTATTTCTTTAATCAATTAGGTTAATTGGAGTATGTGGCAAATCTCTAAGATTCTTCTATAAAAGTGGTTCCTTTAGATGACAATTTAGGAATTCCAACTATGCCATGTTTCAATTACTTGTGAGATTTGAAGTCCCCACCTTAATAACTATCTGATGGTGAACGAGACTCTAAAGTATTGACGACATATGTACCCCATATTGCACGTATACCTTTAAGGTGATTGAGCGGCAACGTGACATCTAAAGAGACGTTATATCCCACCGAACTAACCACCTAAATAAGAACCCTTATTTCATAACTGGTAATTGTATTTGAATTAATCCCAACAAAGAGATAGAGAGGATTTGAATAATCATAATTGCCGCTAAAACTCAAAATCAAGCCCTTTATTTTCTGCAATCTATCCAACTTCTTTGTGCAATCAAAAAAAGTTTCAAACTCCATCCATTTTATTGATTTTATTAGGTTTATTTAACTACCTTGTCGAAACGAAAGTCTATGTGAAGACGATCTTACTTACTACTTTGTTACAAATAGTTTGGTGCAATTGCCACATTCAGTCAACAATCAACGCTCTAGACCTTGAAGTGAAGCTATGTATCATATATATAAAGGCATGGCTCTATATCAAGATCAAGGTCAAGCTATGTGGAAGTCAAAGTTACGTGGTTCAAGGCTTTGGACAAGAGATCATCTGTACAAAGCTTCTGATTCAAGGGTGTGTAGCAAATGCATGCTAAGAAAGGACACTTTGTTCTAACTTATGCAATTGAGTAAAATCATGTAAGAACATCCTTGATGGAAATGACTCGTTGATTCGTTGAATACAATTAATAAAGAATATCACAATATTCAATCAGACATTCAAAGTCAAGGGTTTATTCAGCAACAATCATCAGACTTCATATCTATTTAAAGGACTAGTATTGTCTTATTAAAGTTACAAACATAAGAATATATACAATATATTGAACTCTATTTAAAGGACTAGACTTGAGATCCTTTATACCAAGCTATGTGGCGCAAGGAATGAAGAAATCAAGGAGTTAGCTTTTGCTTACCTCACGTCATTAATTATGAGCCCCACATCGTAAGAATAGCGTTGGAAATCAAATTGATCGCCTTTTCCTATCTAGCATCACAAGCTTTGAGCTCCACATCACGAGAAAGAACGGCAGGCTAAAAGGGGTGCTCATTGCCTATCTTGCATAACAATATTTACGCTCGCATCACGAACCAATTTCAATAAAACTTTGTGAAATGAGTGCCTATCAATACTGGACCCCTAGGTTGAAATAACTTTTGACAAAATGGAGAAGCCAGAAACATGATTTTGAAAGGATAGGACCAACTAGAGCAATCTTGAGCCAAGGAATCAGCAACCAGTGATCCTTTTCTCATGCTTTCTTATTCGTATATAGTTGCATATGTTTAGAATATATGAGTAGTTAAACCTCTCTAGGCTAGGTCATGAAAGATGAACTTCCTTGTAATTGTTCGATTATGTAACTTTAAACAATTCTATGAATTTATGTCGATTGCTTTGATAATTGTTACTTACTTTAATGTTCTTGAACCTTCAACGGTAATTGGACCACTTAAGACATTAGGGATGAATAACCATTGAAGAGAGTTAGTGACCAAGAAATTGGCCTAGATATTTTGTTTAAAGGTATTAAAGTAAAGTAATCAATTAAGCACGAGCCCCCCCCCCCCCCT
>Ga0228711_1002800_pt1 | contig 27038 bp, 9 predicted proteins | sample MedpolnodulmetaG_2_FD_177996 | JGI IMG/M metagenome (GOLD analysis project Ga0228711, IMG submission 177996) | Root nodule microbial communities from Medicago polymorpha collected in Santa Monica, California, United States - brown nodules | ecosystem: Host-associated > Plants > Roots > Nodule... | reverse complement strand
CTTTATCTGTTTCTCATCCCCCAATTTTATTTTTTATTTTTTTCTTCCAAAAACTCCAGTTTAGTAGTATTTTATATTTTTATCATTGTTGCTTATTTTATTGGTTGAGAATCTCCTTGATCATGGGGTGGTTTGGGTTTGGTACATAATTTTACATAAAATCAGCGAAAATGGAATTGGTGGATTTGAATGTTGGATTCTAATTAAGACTTTTTCGTTATATCATACTATATACTATATTTTAGAGAGAACTAGGATACGACCATTTTTTTCTTGTCATTAAGCGTATTCTTTCCATAAATAGCATGCTTTTAAGTCAAGATTCTTGATATTGTGAAAAATTATGGCCAAATACGGCTGATTTGGATGTAATTGTGTTTTTTTTTTTTTTGATTGTTTGAATTGAGTATCCTATGCGAGCAACTACATAGACTAATCCCCCAAGCTGGTAGAATCGCAATGGGTGCATAACGTTTCCTCAAGAAATTTAACATCGTTGCATTCCCAGGGCTAGACCTCTGGTTAACCTGGAAGGGAGCCCTTGCTGTCTCACCCAATCCAAGTGCTCTTGGGTGGCCGTAATTGTGGTTTCAATTTGCAAAGATGTTGAAGAGATGTAAAAAAACATTTATAATGCGACTGAAATTTGCAGTTGTTTATCGATTTTTAAAACCTTATTTGGCAGCAAATGAGCTTCTCAAAGATCGGTGTCAGATTATTTCCTTCTGTTTGATTGTTTGGTTTAACTATCACATATGTTAATTCATAAAAAAAAACTATCACATATGTTAATATTTGAGCATATACGTATCCTGCTTGTTTTGTTTTGGTTGACATTTTTCGGTAAAGATCAATTTACTGGATTTTGCAATGTTTCTTTGTCATAGCGTCGTGCATAGGAAAGCTTTGTATTGCCAGTGCACTTTAATCACATTCCTTGTGTGGTCAAGTTGATATGATTGAATGGAACTTTTAGTGAATTTTTAGGAAGACTTCGACTATGTTGTGTCCTCCTCCTTTGATAATTGTGTAGATGATTATTTATACAGTCTAACCAACCATCCCTTCAGGCTCAGGTACTATATTGTAGTTGGATATCATTTTATCTCATAGAAATGAACATTAGATTCCTAAGTAGCTCTTTCCATTTACTTCTTTTTGAAATAAGATGCTAGAGAATAAATATATTTGCTTTATTACGCATTGAACATGTCTTTCGTGAGCATTTCTAGTTGTTTTAGATAACCTTGATTACAAAAATTTAATTTGGTTAAAATTGAGTTTGAAGGGAAGTGATTTAAATCTAGGTACTTTACTCTAACACCAAGGTTGTTAATGCAATTTTTCCATCCAATACTAAAGTGGTTTTTAATAACTTCTAATAAAATTTTGTCAAAACAAAAAACTCCTAATCAAATTGAGATTTGCGGGTGAAACTAATGTTGATTTTTGAAGGGTTTGAACACGAAACCAAACATGCGACAAATATGGTAACATGAAATTATAGTGTATAAAGGTCATTTTGAAAATGTCTATTTCGGCACCTAGGGAACCTTTGTCGAATCAGATTAGAGAGTTGATGGGGAAAATTCTATGTGGTATTTCTTAAGTAGATTAATCTAGTGTATGGATATCCATCTTTTAAATTAATTAGAGTTATATAATTACACATACGGACTAGCATGTACACATTTTTTAGACAAGCTTGAACTGATGCTCTTTAAAATCTTCTTGATTCTTGAAATATGAAGTTTCATCTAACCTGACATTTACTTTGATGTCTTTTAGTTTACATGCAAAATTCCTAGGTATAAATGATCTAGATCGCATGGGCTCAGCCTGCATGTGTTAGAGTGAAGTGTCATTTTGTATCTATTTGTTTTGTTCTGTAATTTGCTTTTCAATTTTGCCTTTCTATCTGTTGCGAATCATGCCGATGTCCCTGTAAATGTTGGTTTTTCTACTTCACATGGGGAAGCTTACCAAATATTTTTGTTTATCCATTTTGCAGATGGACCCCCTTTGACCTTGAAGATAGTTCTGTAGATGACTGTTGTGGCCTTGTAATGGCAGCTGGAAAGTCTCATAGTTTCAGGATGTCGGAGCCTCTGAAGCCTCCACCCGCTAAGAAGCCTCGAAGAGATCGAAGCAGGGGCAAATCATCAGGAAGATCCAGTACAAGTGAAGTTATGGAACAAGAAATATGGAAAGATTTTCCTGAAGATTTATTTGAGGCTGTAATTGCACGACTTCCCATTGCTGCGTTTTTCCGCTTCCGCTCTGTATGCCGTCAATGGAATTCCTTGTTGGCTTCTCAAAGCTTTTCTAAGCAATGTGTGGAAGTCCCGCAAGAAAACCCATGGTTTTACACCATAACCCATGAAAATGTGAATTCAGGAGCCATGTATGACCCTTCTTTGAAAAAGTGGCATCATCCGTCTATATCACCACTGCCCACAAAGTTGATTGTTTTGCCTGTGGCTTCTGCTGGGGGTTTAGTTTGCTTTCTTGACATTGGCCACCGTAACTTCTATGTATGTAACCCACTGACTCAATCCTTCAAGGAGTTGCCAGCTCGGTCAGTTAAGGTCTGGTCTCGCGTTGCTGTAGGGATGACAGTGAATGGAAATTCAATTGGATCAGGCTACAAGATCCTATGGGTGGGTTGTGATGGAGAATATGAAGTTTATGACTCGGTGAGAAACTCTTGGAGTCGTCCAGGAAACATGCCTGGAAGTATGAACCTGCCATTGTCCCTTAACTTCAGGTCGCAAACTGTCTCTATTGACAGTACCTTATACTTCATGCGTTCAGATCCAGAAGGGGTTGTTTCCTATGATATGGCAACGGGGGTTTGGAAACAGTACATAATCCCAGCGCCACTACATCTGACTGACCACACTCTAGCTGAGTATGATGGCCAGATCATGCTTGTGGGCTTGCTCACAAAGAATGCAGCCACGTGTGTATGCATATGGGAGCTGCAGAGAATGACACTCTTGTGGAAGGAGGTAGACAGAATGCCAAATATATGGTGCTTGGACTTTTATGGTAAGCACGTCAGAATGACTTGCCTAGGGAACAAAGGCTTGCTCATGTTGTCCCTGAGATCGAAACAAATGAATCGGTTGGTTACTTACAACATAGCAAGGAAAGAATGGCTGAAGGTTCCTGGGTGTGTGGTGCCGAATGGGAAGAAACGGCAGTGGATAGCATGTGGTACTGCATTTCATCCATGCTTGACCGCCGTGGCTTGATTTTCCTTGTATCTTAGCAACGACCTGCCATTTTTCTCTTGTCTTGTGGTTCCTTGCCATTTGCAGGTCTTATTAGGTGTTGTTGTACCTAATCCCAGCGCTCCTCTCTGGTTTAACTGAGTAGATGAAAAATAATTTGGGTTTGTGGTGATTTATGTTTCTTCATGCTTGCAAGCATGCGAACATTGCTTTGATTTCATGTTACAAATACCTTGCTATCCTCTAATACCTTGATAAAAGGTGATATAAAACTGCTGTTTCTTTCTGTATTCAGTAACTGAATGGTTTTCTTGTGCTTATACCATATTTGTGCTTTGGGGACAAAAAATTGGATGGAAAAAGGTTCTATTTTATTTTTATTATTTCCATGTAAATTATTAATATTTTGATTGTCAAATTGAGGCAGAGAACAGCTCTGTTACGAAAGTTATTGAAACCAAATTACGACTCTTCTGGGGCCTGGTCATCAAGATTTATCGAAGAAGATTCTCGATAAATATAGAACGGGGCTTCATGAATTTTGCACATACTTTTAATGAGAATTCAGACGATTCGTTCCGATGGAGTCTTGGGACATTCTGAGCCATGTATATGGTATACGAAATGTTCTGCTACGCACAAACGGATTCGATGAACATTTAAAAGTTCATTGTGCAGATAATCTTTGTTCATGGTTAGGCTGTTGCCAACATAATAGAGTTCGAACACGCAACCAGTTTATTATGTAGTCAAATGGTGATGATTTGCATTTTTATCTGACACGGATAAATTTAAGTGATAAAAGTTCTTTCAATATTTTTATTGTAATAATTTAGAAAGAAAGAAAAAACTCAGTTTTAGAGTTATCTTTTCCTCATTGTAGAACATTGACAGTCAAATACTGATAGTCACACGATCCATTACGTGTTCCAATCAAGATATTTTTTTGCATAAACAACTCAATATACAGTTTATAACATAAACATTTATCATGATAAGTTTTTATGTAAAACTATTTCTAAAACCAAAGAAAGAATTTATGTAAAACTATTTCTAAAACCAAAGAAAGAATGAAGTTAGATTGTCTTCATGTAAACTACAAATTGTTTACATAACATACATTTGGATTGACTTCTGGTTACATATTCTTTGATCATCGTGCCCTTGAGAAGTAAATTCAACATAAATCTTGTGAAGCTAAAAATTGAAGCTTCAAGTAAACGTGCCTTTGGGTGGGAGATCATCGTGGTTCCAAACAGCTTAATAAGCTATTTTGGATAACTTTATAAAAAGAAAGCTGAAAACAGTTTATAATTAATTATTTTCATCCTTTCTCTCAAACAGTTTCACAAATACTCATCTCAATATAAATGAAAATTAGATAGGTGAAGCAAAAAAAAAAATCTAGATAAAGTTAGCTGCCATTATACTTCCAATAGTTTTGAGTTATATGTCTTGCTTTACACAATCCTTAGCAAAGTGGAATCAGCACACAAGTTAAAGTGTATATAATACAAGACTAGTTTAAAACAAAAACAAGAAAACTTTAATACTAAAAGTCAAAAATTATATACGAAAGTTTTGAACTAACTCGACTTAAATTATTCAATCATGTAAAATCAACCATACATAAATAAAAGGTAAAAATATTTTCAATTATAACAATCGAGTTAGTTCATGAACTAAATGAATCGAATTATATATTGCTCAAATTCAGCTCTTTATTAGACAAACTCAATTTTCTTCTCAAGTTCAATTCATTTGGTTTATAAGTCAAACTCAACAAATTAATTGTCAAATATTCAATTATGTTTGAGTTGTCTCAATTCATTCTCTATCGTTGAAAGTTTTTATAAAAAGTGGGGAAAGATAATTACTTATAGAAGTGTGGGATGCAAATATTAAGTATGGGAGTATATCTATTAATCTATTGCAAGGCCAGACTCCAAGCCGAATACCAAATATTCCATTAATCTTAAAATAAAAAAAAAAATTATATTCCATTAAAAAACATCAATTTTTAAGATTTGTTGGTCGTAACTTCTTGAGAAAAAGGGTTTTGGATAATCTCAGGTTGATTATGATGAATATAAAGTATGACAAATAATTATTTCTATCAAGGATGAAACTCAAATTCTTCCGACCAATTTGACCTTAAGGGCAAGAGGGATGTGTTTTTAATCTTTCTTGTTTGGTTTGATTGTTTGAGAAGGGAAAGGATAAGAGAAAAATTGGGGAAATTTAGTGGAGATAGAGTTTTTTTTTATTTTATAGCAAAGACAAGCTTAATGCATTTCATTAATAATCATAGGTTAGGTTAAAAAGCATGTGGTACATAATAAAAAATATGGCGGTAAGGGTGAGATAAAGATGCTCTAGTTATGCTATGTGCAACTTTATTTGCTTGTCATAGAATAGACAATACTACAAACAGGTTGTGGAAGGTAGATGAAGACGTTTCAAACATAACATCATGGAAACCGAAAGAAATATTTGTACCGGTCGCTTCAAGCAATGCGATGGCTTCTGCTTTTAGAACAGATACAGAGGAGTATAAGTTAGCGGATTTCCCCGTCAAGAAATGACCCTCAGAGTTCCGAAAACATATTCCATATCCTGTTGAATTATTATGGAAAGTTGTTGCGTCCACATTACACTTATAATGTCAACCGGTAGTTTTACCCAAGAGGTAAGATACCTCGCATTCGATACTTGGGGTTTAACTCTTTTCATATGGCTTCATTCATGTATCTTTTGCTCGAGAGACACTGAAGGCAGAAGGTGTGTCTGAAGACTCCCAAAGTTTCTTGTTTTGAGATACTTTCATAAACTCCAAAGTAACATAACAGATTTTTGTTGTTGATATGTAGATAACCTCTTAAGAAAATCAAACGAACATAGCAGTGAAAATTTTGAGAAATTTAGAGGAGATAAAGTTTATTGAATTAAAGTTTGGACTTATATCCTTTTATTTGACAAAATATCAAATATTAAAAGGGTGAAAAATGTAAATTTACATTTGTTTCTCAGTTAAATTTATCACATCCCTTCGTCAAACCAAAGACGACTTATAACCGAAAATCATTAATCACTTGCATTCTACCACTTTTTAAATTTCTGCTCTCCCCCCGCACAAAACACTCACGCCCAACTGAAATTACCAATTTACCCTTGCGCTACTTAAGTAACGTAGCGTGAGTTAACTCACGCAAGTGTTAATTCCAGTATTAGTTAAGTTGCGCAACGCATGTTAAGATGCCCAGATTTTTACACTTGTGTTTGTTAACTAACGCAGAGGTATTTTAGTCAGTTTTGCTGGGTGGGAGCGAAAAGTGCAAGGGGGAGAGCAGAAATCCACTTTTTATCAAGGAGTAACGCATAATTTTCTTTAAAAAAAAAATTACAAAATTTACGAACAATTTGATAGGTTGGAATTTTTTCTAGACAGTATATGTCCAATTTCGTACATTTTTTTGGAGTGAAAATGTGAAGTGTGCTTCATACTAGAATTCGTAATAATGGACAATACATCTACAGAATGGTTCCGTACTGGTAAGCTTTTAATTCGTCAAGTCCAAATATTACAACTCTATTGCTTGAATGCATGCATGAAATAGGTCAGAAAAAACAGACAAGCTAGTTGTGTATTTAGGACCAAATTCAACCAAGGTCGTCAGTGCTCACAAAGCTATGTCACCATCTTTCACTTGGAATATAAAAGGGCAACGTCCCTACTTGAAGAAGCCCTTATACAGATAATAGGAAGAAAACAATCGAAATTAAATTAGGCAAGACAACACCAGAAACGATACTCATTTTCCATTCACAAATCAAATAATCAATGGCCTCCAATCAGGAAGTGGGCACGGCTATTAAGTTCACACCTTGGCTTTGTTTGTCTTTCAAATTGTTCTTTTGTTACTACAATGTATTGTTTTTTTGGACAGATAAATGCATCCATGGTCTTAAGTTCACACCTTTGTCTGTCTTTTAAATTGTTCTTTTGTCACTATTGTGTATTGTTTTTTGGGACACATACATTAGTGTTCTTTTATGTGGGGATTTAATTATAGTTGATATTTACAACTATTTTAAAATGTAAATTGTAGTACATTAAGTTGAAGTTCTATCACACAATTTTTAAATTTCATGATAATTTATTGGATTCAAGTGTGAGTAGTTAGTCTTGCATCAATCATTAATGGAGTAAATATAGTTATATAAAAGAGATCATTTATATATTCAATGTCTTAAATTTTTTGGTGAAGATGTGATATTATGATCTCTTGGTGTTTCTAGATTATTGGTTATTATGTATCATTGATCTATATATTGAGTCTTGATTTTATCTTGACCCCTACAAATTTAATTCCTAGCTCAACCCTTGACCGTTAGTATAAAAACCTTTTAAAATCTATATATTTGTAGGGGGGAATGGGTATGGATGGCGATTATCCTTGATCTAAGTGGAGGTGGAGGATTCGTCATCAAGGGGAAGGGGTCTGAACAATATTTAATGGGACATGAGCAGTATTTAAGGGCATTGGTGGCAAGGACGGAAGAGATGGAATGTGATAAACTATCATATAAAGTCTCATCTTGCATCTGATATATCATCATACATAATAAGTTATGAGTCGTATATTATCTTTATTATCAGGTGCACATCAAATAAATAATAGTTATGATATCTATTTATTTGTCTCATCTTATTCGATCTTTATTAAGCTCTATCATATCTTGATAGTTTTTTTTTAGTAAATTACACCCACCTTCCTTCAAAGATATTTAAATTACACTCATCTCCTCTCTTATGTTAAAATATACACTCCCCTCCTTTGAAAAGTAAAATGTATACTTCCATCCTTTATAAGATGTTTGAATTACAACTCTCTCCGTTAATAATTAATTATGCACTACACTTTAATCTATTTTAACATAAATAAATATCTTTATGAAATATATTAATTTTGAACCACCATTTAAGAAAAAATAATTTATTTCTTTACAATTTAAATGTCAATGATAATTAAATTTAAATATTTTGCTATTGATTTTATAATTTAGAGTATAAAATTAACTTGTAAATAACCATGTTTTATTGTCTTTAGTAATTTTTCACATATTTTAATTTTATTTTGGGTTGTTTTATATTTTATAATAGGGTTTAAAACTACATGTTAATGAAATTGTGAATAAAAAATAGCAAAAAATATGTATTCACTTTTTTATTATTTTAAAATAGACCCGTAATATTTTTTTAAAGTGTGTTAGATTATTATAGTTTTGCTAGATTATTAGAAATAAAAAAATATTGAGGGAGTAAAGCGTAGATTTTAACATAAGAGAATAGGAAATGTAATTTAGGTTTCTCTTAGAGGGAGTGAAAAGTTTTACAGTAAATTACACTCTCCTCCCCTCAAAGATGCTTAAATTACACTCCCCTCCTCTCTTATGTTAAAATTTACACTCCCCTCCCTTGAAAAGTAAAATGTATACTCTCATCCTTATAAGATGCTTGAATTACCATCATCTCCCTTAATAATTAATTATGCACTACACTTTAATCTATTTTAACATAAGTAAATATCTTTATGATATATATTAATTTTGAACCAGCATTTAAGAAAAATCAATTTATTTATTTATAATTTAAATGTCAATGATAATTAAATTTAAATGTTTTGTTATTGATTTTATAATTTAGAGTATAAAATTAACTTTTAAATAACCATGTTTTATTGTCTTTAGTAATTTTTCACATATTTTAATTTTATTTTGGCTTGTTTTATATTTTATAATAGGGTTTAAAACTACATGTTAATGAAATTGTGAATAAAAAATAGCGAAAAATATGTATTCACTTTTTTATTATATTAAAATAGACTCGTAATATTTTTTAAAGTGTGTTAAAATATTATATTTTTGCTAGATTATTAAAAATAAAAAATATTAAGGGGGTAAAGTGTAGATTTTAACGTAAGAGGGGAGGGGAATGTAATTCAAGTTTCTCTTAGGAGAGTGAAAAGTTTTCTAATATGTTTTGAATAAGATGGGAGGGAAGTGTATATTTTAACATAAGAGGGGAGAGGATTGTAATTCAAGCATCTTTAAGAGGAGGGGAGTGTAATTTACTACTTTTTTTTATTATTTTAAAAAGACCTACATACAATGTACTATAATGAGCTTTGAATAACTAAGAGATTAAGTGGTTAATGACATTTCTCTAAGATAAATTATTCAAGGGAATTCAAGTTGGATTTTTTATTGAAACAATTTTTAATAAGAGTAGTGATATATGTACAACCATTTGTGACAACTTTGATGACAACTTTCATTTTTTTTCTTCTCATTGGTCTAAAACAATAGAGAGAGAAAAGAAGAGAGAGAATAAGAATATAATGTGAGTATGAGAGAGAAAATTGTCAAAAAGTTGTAAAAAATAGTTGTACAAATATCATTTCTCTTTTAATAAACTTTAGCTACATTTTGATCAAACACTAAATTTCTCAAATCTTTTTTTCTAGGAACCCGAAAGGTGAACATAAGAAAAAGTTACTGGATTCTGGAAGGAGCAAAACTTAAAAAAAATGCAATTGTGTGATCAAAGCAAGAACACTTTCATAATTTGGTGATTGCTTGTGGATTCACATAATTCGTACCAAACACTACTTCATTATTAGTAAAAGTGGTAAGATTAGCAAGCAAACGTCCAATACCATCTTATTTTAATATTCAATAATCAACACTGCGTGTTATTGTTTAAACTTTAAACTTTAAAACTAAAAAGCAAGCCGTGAGTGCACCTAATCTCACTCAATACATCACCATAATAATAATTAAAAACTCAAAGCTGTCCCCTTTTTTGTCAAAAAATCTCAAAGCTGTCCCACTTCAATGCCGTGATGTGCCTAATTTAACAGGTCGTTGTACACGTAAGGTAAAGTTTACTTACAGATCAATACCCACTAAAAGGGAACTAGAGGAAATTAACCTTAACTTGAGTTTGTGAAGATTAATTAGGAGTTTAGGACTTTCTTGGCAATTGCTATTTAAAGTATTCGTCACGAAATTTGTAATTATTTTAGCTTAGGCCTAATACATGATGTTACTATTATTTTTTTAATAATAATAAGATAGAGAAAGAGGTTAATAAAGAGTTTAATAATTTTGTGCTGATGGTTTCATCTTTCAAACATCAACATCTGGAGCCAGTTTGCAATGCACTAATGTTAATAAAGCCCCCTCAATAATGTTGACACCCATTGTCCAATATGTTTTGTCCTATACGGTAACCAATCAATGAAAGTAAAAAAATATTTTCAATGCAATCAAGCTGGCCGTTTTACTTGTTTGGGGATGTTCTTTGGTCAATGACATAACCCTTTATGGTGAAGGGAACTTGTGAGATGCTTTTTGCCATCAATAATCACCAGCAGGTAGAATTCCATCACAGCGTGGTTAATTCATAAACTCCACATCTCAATTATACTTGATTGAAATCCTCAACAAAAATATTTAAAATAGGGTGTTTCAACATATGCAAAGGTCTAAGACAAATTTTTTTTTTGAAAGAGGTCCAAGACAAATTTTAAAATGAGATAACTTTAAAGTCTATAATACCACCATTTTAGTAAAATTACTAAATTTTGATTTAAGTTTTATCTTTTACTCGTTTTAAAATACAAATTATGTATTAAATCAATGTAATCAATTACATGTATTAAATAAGCGGGGTTTGTGAGTTTGAACTCCAGCATCTACATACCGTTCTTGTCAACTGAATTATGCTCACGTGGACATATAATATTACCTTTTTAATTGACATAAACTCAACCTTTGTTGAGAGAATGTTATTTTTAAATTTATTTTCAAGAACAACAAATTTTTTCATCTCTTTCATTCAACGTATGATTTTCTTCTCATTCGTTTCATAATCAAATCATACTTGTCATTAGAAGTAAATTACCTTCAATTCATTAAGGAGTAACACAGACCTCGTCGATAGAGTTTTTTTATAATCAATTACTATTTTCATCTCAAGAACAACAAAACTTCTTCATCTCCTTCACCTAATATGTGATCTACATCTCATTCGTTTTGGAATGGAATCATACTTATCATTAAGAGTAAATCACTCTCTATTCATCAAGGGAAAGTAGTTTTTTCTACCTTACCCTTATTGTAATTACTATTTAAAATCATTCATCTAAATTTGTTACATCGATTTACACAAAGACTTTCACACTTCAGTCCTAATTCAGACTAACCACCACAAATACTAATTCATTCGCCTCTTCTTCCTTTTGTTTTACACTAATTCATGTCAATATCATATGTATATTACATAGAAATAGTGAAAAGGTTATTGTTATGCACATGCACTCATGCTTCGTTGTTAGTTTTACTCCCTTTTCTTTTTTCCCTGTCTGTCATTTTATAGATGCAACAATGATTGCAACAACGATGGTTTGCATATCCATTTTCGTTTTCACACTGTGTCCTTCGAAAGGGTTTGCAGATGGACTCTTTGCAATGCATTATTTAGAAGGGAAGGATATTCCCAGACAATACGTCAACATATTTATAAGAATGTCACATTGTTTGTATGTATAAATACAAACAGATTTATAAAAATGTTGACAAATTCATTTCATTTCTCTATGATCCCTACACATGACTGGGAATAGGGATGGGGTGTGTACGTATAGGCGTGTGAATCCAAAACAAATTTATATCTATCCTAAAAGTTTACTATAATATAAAGCATAATAATATTAATAAAATCCAACCACCATTTATATTCATGTATCAAGTCTTAAAATCCACTGTTCAAAAAAAAGTTCAATATTGTAGAACGAATTATGTTTAATATAACAACCCATTGCTTGTACTCCTTTTTAATCATATTGTTTCATTTGCACAAAAACTTTCCTCCTATTTAGTAGTTGTTTTCATTTCTCATTGTAAAACTAATTGTTGGTTTATAATAATTCTTCTAATTTTTTTTGTCAAGTAATTTATTGATTAGAAATTCACACCTCAAGATAAATAAGTCGGAAATATAGAATTCAAACCCTTGTATATTGCAATACTCACACTAACTAAGCTATATTTATAATTTATTATAAATATAGCTTATAAATAAGAGAATTGTCTCATTTCATGTGTAACTTCCTCTTTGCACTAAATAATTAAGAGAATTGTTCACGTGAGTATAGCTTAGTTAGTGTGAGTATTGCAATATACTCCCTCCGGTCCTATTTATAAAAAATATTTGAATTTTTTGATTCATTGTATAAATGATGTATTTGGTCTATATTCTATACCAAATACATTAATTATTCAATGAATCTAAAAAGTCAACTTTTTCTTATAAATAGAACTGGATGGAGTATTATAAAGAAAAATTGTTCATTATTTTTCCGTTTCGTTGAAAAGCTAAAAAACGACAATAATACATAAACTAAAAGGAAAAATGATATTTGAACAATCATTTTACAACAGTTTTTGTGACAAATTTTTTTCTCATACTCACTTTATATTTTTATTTTATCTCTTTTTTTTTGTTGGTGGATAGACGAAACGACAAAACCATTATAAACTCGCACACACAAGTGGAGGTGGAGGTACCGGGGTTCGAACCCCGGTCATAGCATCCGGCCTAACAATTTCGGCATTTGTCAGTTAAGCTAGGACTTATGAATTTTATTTTATCTCTATATTGCTTTAATATTTGTGTTGATACTCATATATTTCTTTTGTAAATTTAGATCGTCCCATAAATTATCAACAAAAATGATTTTTTAAATAACACTACTCGATTAAAAACGACAATAAAAATTATAAATGTATGCATTTTGTCAAAAATAAAATTCCTTGTTGCAATTGCAAATAATTACAGCAAGTTTGCTAGAGGATTACTTTTGGTGTCCCTCAACAACAATAAACTCGACACGTGTGGTATAGGTCCTTCTGATTTGATTGTGGCATTGTCGCGTGGAACCGTGTTATGTTATAACTCTATAACATGTTCAATGTTCATTCATTCCCTTCCAAAATTGTTGATGTGTCCATTGCACATAATTGCCTTTGTCTCCATCTTGTAATGAAAAAACAATGAGTAGTATATATTTTCATATTAAAATTAAATAACAAGATAGTATAATATAAATTGGTGGTTTTGTTTTCGGTTTTTCACGTTTGAAAGTCAATTTAAGCTGCCATGATCGATGGGTATTGTCGCACTAATGATGCATTTAAGCTCCCTTAACGGCGGTCAAGGGTCGGTGTGCCGTGGCAAACGGTTGTTCATTTTACAACTCACGTGGCTGATTCAATTTCTAACACACATAATAAATAAATACTCCATAAGAAAAAACAGAATAAAATATTAAAGTATTAACAAAGATTGCTTTCTTTAGAGAAAAAAAAAGGAAGGAAGAACTAGATTGCTTTCTTAAAGACGCATGTGATGATTCATCAATATAAATAAAGAAACATGGAATGTTTATTTTTTTACTCAAGAAGCATGAGATGATGAGATATCAATATTTTACAAATCTTATATCAAAAAAAGTTGGGTAATTTAAGAGCATTAAATTTAGGAAAATTAAACCCACCATTTGATGGATGATCAACTCATGGATCAATACTTAAAACTCAATCCATAACCAGGGCCGTTCCTATAAAATAGGAGGCTCGATTCTCTTTTTAAAATAGACCCCCTAAAATAAAAACATAAATTTTTTGTGTAGCTAAACTTCATTAAAAAAATTTGAAGTAGAAGAACTTCTAACATGAAACGAAATAAAAAAAGAATTAAGTGAAAGAGAGGTGAAATTTACATAATAGTGTCGTTTGGATTTATCATTCCTCCGTTGTAGGAAAGGGGGAACAGATGGTTTATGCGGAAAAAAAATGATTGTTGTGATTATTTTTATTAAACAACTTTCCAAATTGATTGATTGAGTGTTTATATAAATTTGGGGTGGTTTGATAGCATCAGATTTCTGTCTAAAGGAGAATTAGAGTCTAGAAAAAACCTCAAACATGTACCAAAGAAAGAAAAAGAAGTAACATATAGTTTTTTATTTATTTAAGTAGGGTGTGGTATTAGACTTAATTTATATTTTTAAGGCTCATGAGTTTTGGAGGCCCGACTTGGTTGAGTTGCTTGCGCACCCTGAGGAGTCAATAATTAGTGTTTTTTATATAATATTTAAGTTTATTTTATTTAGATTTTATATGTTTTTATTTCCTTTTTAAAGTTATTTTACTTCAATTGCAAGTTATTTTATTTCAGGAACAAATATTTCAAAGATTGCGTCTTAGAGCAAAAGAAAGGTGATTTGGAGCTTATTTGTGCCAAAAATATGAAGATCTTATGCAAAAATATATTGTGCAAAAAGTTTGAAGATCCTTCACCAAAATATGAAGCCTAGCGCACCCCTTATTGTCTTTTTGCTTCTTCGACAAGCTGCCTATTTTAGTATTTCTGACCTAGAGCCCATGGTTTTTTGTGCAACACTTTAGTGATTTATTTCTTAGGGCTCAAGTCAATGTTAGACTATAAATAGAGCAGCCATCTAGCTTGTATAATCATCTTTTGTTCTTGGAAATAATAAGCGACAATTGTTTCTTTGAATAAAAGTTGACCTTTATTTTATTGTTATTTTATGTTCTTCATTTTCTTCTCTTCTATGTCTACAATGAACGCGAGTGAGTAGACTCTTCTTGTCTTGGGATTGTTGGATAAGTCTAATGACCTAATCCTAATCAAACCAAGCCTTGAACCCTAATTTTATATGTAAATCTATTTTCTAATCTATTTCACCGTTCTTATAATCAATAACAAATGTTAATCGATAGATTGAAAGATGAAGTTTAATAATTGTTATTGATTCATCACAAGTATTAAGCGATGGATCGAAAGATGAAGTTTTAATATTGGAACAAGTGAATTTAGACAAGGATTGCAAAACATGAAAATAGTCTAGCAAACCCTGAGACAATAAAGTTCCGAGCTTCAAGGATTCCAATAGCAATCAACCATAAAAATAGACGTGATTGCTAAAAGAACACACTCACCGAGACCGAAAGGAGATGTGATAAGTCAAAGAGAAACTTGTCTTTAGAAAATAGGTCCAACATAAAGTTCTAGGTTTAGGGTTTGGTTTGTGAAGGGTTTGTCATCATGATGAACCAATAATCCCAAAACGCTTTTTATTATTGTTATTTTAATTCAAATAAAAAATCCAAACTTTTTAACTTAAACTCTCATCTATAACCATTGTTGAAAGTCAATCAAATTCATAACTCCCTGTCGGAACGATATCTTTATTACTACATCGGTAAACCGTGCACTTGCGGATTTACTACATCACACCCCAACGTTGGGCCTGACCACAATCAACATCTCCTTTTAGAAATATAAGTTCATCGCCTTCACAATTGAGACTATGACCAAGTAAGTGTGATATAAAAAAAACAACTAAAACAAATATGCACACAACAAATCTCAACACAACTTATTTCTCATTATCTTTGTTGAATCAACTATCAACACAGATCAAACTCATATTCTCAAATCTCACGACAAGAAGAATATTGAACTTTTATTAATATAAACTATTCAAAACCTTAACGCCGATTAACATTTTCCTCCTTCTAGAGATAGAGGTCCACTATCTTATTCGTTTTCACAATTGAGACAATGATAAAATATGTATCAGATTGACAAAAATAATAGAAAATTAATGCGCATGCAACAAACCTTTGATTGTTTTTGCGAACCAACAGAGATCAAAGTCACATTCTCAACAAAAGAACTGGTTTATATTTTTTCCGATAACCGCAACTTTTTTAACGATTTTTTTAGTATCGATATACCTAGACTTGGAACATGCCTTTAGCTTTCAATTGGTTATTTCTTAACAGATCTCTCTGGAATGTCCAATCATCTGTCATAAGCCAACTAGGAGAGGTCGCACAAATGAAAGGAAACCATTATTAAGGAAGCTACACATTGTGGAAAGAACATACTATACTTGGTACAAAGACATAACTGAGTGAGCTGACGTGGTATTGTTAGAAGAAGGACAACACGGAGAAGAAGGGTCATATCTATTTAGGGTAGGAGCATCCACAATGGAGACCTTCACATTTGAGACTTTAAATGGGTCCCACACGGACATATCATTTTTTTAATGATAGTATCTAATAGGTATTCAACCATTCCAATGGAGATCCTTTATCAAAATGTCTAAATGGATCCCACCAATAACTATTTATTAATGAAAAACAACAAATGTAACTCAAATAATGATTATTTTATTGAAAAGTCGTGTGGGATCCATTTAAGATTGAGGGTCGTAAGTGAAACCCTGAGTCTTCAGAGACCCCCAATTTTTTTCCACATTGATGGTACCTATTAGGTACCGGGTCTTAAATAGTAAAGACCTTATTGATGTGGATGCTCTAATGCTTACATTAGGTGGTGGTACCCATAATTATTTTTCCTGCTATAATGGTCTTCTAACTTTATTTGAATTTGCAATGAAGGTCTGAGTGAGCAATCTATCTGGTGAGATAATCCTCATCTAGCTACAGAAACTCCAAAAGTTTATCGTCATCCCCTGCCATGTTAATTAAGTGTGGGTTTGATTTCCCCTAAAAATAAAGTGTAGGTTTGGTTTTGTATAAGAATAAATGTACGTAATATAATTTATGATGAATACATTAATATAAATGTGAATCGAAAAAATTTCATAATAAAAAGAGTGAATTGAGAAATAAAGTATAGAGGCAAATACAATACTAGCATTGTAGCTTCAAATTATACTCAATTTTAAAGAGAAAATTATCCATACCGGTTAATAAACAAACATATTAAAATCAATTTTTTTCTTTAAAAATGATGATTATTTTTTATTTTTCTTAGGTGAATTGAGTTTCAGGAACTCGTCAAAGTAAATTTTAAGGCTTAACAAACATTAACAATAATACTTATCAACGAAAAAGGTATTTAAAACCATCTCTCATAGACACAAAAACGTTGTGTCATTGTGGGATCTTGTTGCAAAAAGAGTGATATGAATTTTTATACATGTTTTAAGTAAGAGTCAACAATCTGATCAAATTGTCATCTAAAATACGAACCACTCAATTTTTTTTTAAATTTTTATATCTATGGATATGAATTTATTTATGATAGCCAAATCACTTCCTCGCAACCCTTCCACCTGAAACCCCCCCCCCATTCATCCCACATTAAAGTGTCACTTTTTCCTTGTCACCTCTTTTCCTCTAATTCACTATTTTATGCTTACTTAGATGCTGACCCAATATAACCACTTTCGCCGTAACTTGTTTTCCCACTACCAATCTTGCCCCTCAAGCCCTCATTTAATTTACTCCCATTTTCTCAATTCAATATCCTATCTTTGTTGCAACACCCAATTCAATATCCTCTAATTTTTTTATTTTTTTTTCTTTTCACCCAATAATAATTGCTCCTACCATGTGGATTTATGATGTGTTTGCGAATAAAATGTGATGCAAATAAAATAGCACAATCTAATACTACAATGATTAACAAAATAAATACCCTACCTAGCTAGTAACTATCCTAGATTCAATAGTGTTTTTTTGTCAATACAACGTTGTTGTTTTTGTACTAGCTGTACATTTTGTTTTATCAACAATCATTAGTATGGACCTCAAGAAAAAACAATCATTAGTACTATGGTTTAATTTGCCATGATAATTTGTTGACACTTTTTCCCTCTCTACTACCTGGAGTGAAATTAATATTAACCACATGAATATTATTGATTTTAAGTGGAAAAATGAATACCAGTTTTTCTTTACGTAGGCAAAAAAAGTGAAACTTCCCAACAGAACACAAAGAAGTTCCTCATAAAGTGTCAAATTTTGTCTCCATGATGAAACATAATTAATGATGTAAATTGTTCACTTTTGCGACTGAATGAGGAAGGGTAGCTGCAACAATTACAAAACACTAATTAGATCATTGGAGGATGTATAAAAAATAATAAAGAAAAACAGTAGTAAAAATAAAAATGAAGAAATAGTAACACTTTAATTTTTGTTGGTTGATAGATATAGTAACACCTTGATAGAATAATACCAAGCATAGAAAAAAAATATGCCTATCCTATTATTATTTCCCTACCTACTTTGAGTGTTAGACCATGTGTCTCTAGGCAAATTAGGAAAAGTAAAGGGTATCTAATGCCATTCTGTTGGATAAAAAAAAGTTGAAATTCTGGTTCCATGCAGGGGTATTTATGTCAAGAAAAAAAACAGCTATGCAAAGTTAAAGGTACACTGAAGAAGGCTCAGAGTTAACGACTTAGCGTGTAGAAGTTGTGTAGTGGCACGTATGGTTTGGATAGGGATATGTGAACACAACTACAAAGCAAAACAAAGTTTGAGCAAAAAAGCACTGTTTTCTCCTCAGTGGAAGTGGAACCCAACCTTTTTGGTTCTCTTCTCTTCTACTATTTTATACATCAAAAAAATAGAACATTACATTTAGATACATAATTGATTATTTTTCATTATCTATTTTTTTATTTATATTTTTGAGTGGATAGTTGAAAAGAGATAATGGCCAATACCAGAAAACATTGTTGCCATCATATTCCTATTATCTTTGTCTTTTCTTTTGCAAATTCTCCTATGAGTTTCATTCTTCTAACTTCTATGTCTTTGAACCTTTCACTATCTTCCATAAAAACATATTCCTTTGCAACAACCTTTTAAAACTTGAACACTTCACCTTGCTTACGTTGTTTGGTTTTTGGAAATATCTTAGCTGAAGAACACTGCAAGGTACTGTTGGATGTTTGCTGAAAATTAAGCTAAAAAACGAATCTTTATAGGTTTTGTTTTTGGCCCTTCTTTTCTTGGTTGGTAGCTTGTGGCTGACAAGATAACAACAAGTATCAATTCATGTTTGGAATTAGAAACTCTTAACGATTCTTTGATTCTTTTAAACGCGTGTGTGAATTTCATTTCATATTCTAGTGTTAGTGTTACCATTTTGAATTTAAAGCTATTTTTCTTTTCTTTTGGTTGGATAAGATAGCATCTTCTCAAACTTGTCATGTCTCATGTTTCTTTTCTATTCATATAGTTTGTTTTTTCAAGAATTTGAAGGTGGTGGTTCATTTCTGTTGGTTACTGTTGTGGATGAGTTTGTTACATGTAATTGGGTTTAGTCTAAAAGTGGGGCATCTACTTTTAGTGCTATGTTGCTGGATTGTATCTTTAATTTATATCAACTGGTTCATTAGTATGGACACAAAGATGGGATTTTTAGGAGATGGTGGAAAGATGTGGCTTAAATGGTGGGAGAAGATCTTGGGAAGTACATGTAAAATCCATCAACAGTATTATCAGTGTATTGGTTCTAAAAGAGTTAGGAGAGAATTGTGGAGGAAATTGTTATTGGCATGGGTTTTGGGTTGGTTTATAGCGTCTTTATGGATCTTTTGTGGTATTAACTTACAAGTCACTGAGAAGAGGAAAGAGACTTTAGCTAGCATGTGTGATGAAAGAGCTAGGATGTTACAAGATCAGTTTAATGTTAGTATGAATCATATTCAAGCCATGTCTATTCTGATCTCAACTTTCCATCATGCTAAGAATCCTTCTGCTATTGACCAGGTACCTACTCTTTCTATTCACTGTCTTGCAATTAAGGATCTAATTCAATTGTGTGCTTTTTTTTTGTTTTTTTTTTTTTTTTTTTTTTTTTTTTTATTTTTTTTTTTTTTTTTTATTTTTTTATTTTTTTTTTTTTTTTTTTTTTTTTTTTTTTTTTTTTTTTTTTTTGTCTTAACCCTCCTCTTCCCCTAAGAAGTGGCTCCTGATAATTGAGTCGGGAGGTAAGTAAAGTTTGGACAAATATTGTTCAAGTCAGGATTCGAACTTGAGTTTTCCTGAACAATTCGTCTTTAGCCTGAGTTCATTAACCAGTTGAGCCAAATCACTTAGTTTTTCAATTATGTACTATGTAGTAGCTTTATCTTTTCCTTCTGATTTTCAAGTTTTAAGCCTTCATTTCCATCTGAATTTATGTTTTTGAGTAGAAATGAAGTAAATGTGTATTTTATCTATGAAGCTGCTGATATCAGTAGTGTGATGTTAACACATGAACATAACAACTTGTAAAACATGCAGAAAACTTTTGCAAAGTATACAGAAAGAACTGCTTTTGAGAGGCCACTTACAAGTGGTGTTGCATATGCTGTAAGGGTGCTTCAATCTGAAAGGGAACAATTTGAGAAGCAACAAGGGTGGAGTATCAAGAGGATGGATACAATGGAGCAGAACCCGGTTCATGAGGATGATTATGTACCAGATGAATTGGAACCATCCCCTATCCATGAAGAATATGCTCCTGTCATCTTTGCACAAGATACAATTTCACATGTCATATCTATTGATGTGCTTTCTGGAAAGGTAAGTTTCTTGTGAGATTAAATGTGGAGTTATGGTTTGTACTTTGTTGTCGCTGTTCTTAACTTGTTCGTCAACAGGAAGACCGTGAAAATGTGTTGCGAGCAAGAGAATCAGGCAAAGGGGTTTTAACTGCCCCTTTTAGGCTGTTGAAAACAAACCGTTTAGGGGTTATCCTCACATTTGCTGTTTACAAGAGAGATCTTCCGTCAAATGCTACCCCAGATGAAAGGATTCAAGCAACTGATGGGTGGGTATATGTTTTGGAATTTGTCAATGGCCTATTTAGATTCACTTATTTGAGCATAAGAACTTGTAAGATTGATTGTAAGAGCTTATGCAAACAATTATGACTTGATCATAAATTGTTTTCAGTTTATTTCCATAAGCTATCTTCGATAGGTTATGAAAACAGCTTAAAGCATATATGAAAACAGTTTGACTTTATGTCATCTTTTGGTATAGAAATAGCTTATAAATAAACACTTTTGGCATATGTTATCTTTAGGCGCTTAATTAACTTGTTTATCCAAATATGGCCTAAATCTGAATTAGCTAACTTCTAGTTCTGAAGTAAATGATTTAGTGAGCAACTTTATTCGATTTGGGGTAAACAATTCATGAACATGGTTAATGTTCTAACTAACTGCTATGCAGGTATCTTGGTGGGGTGTTTGAAATAGAGTCGTTAGTGGAGAAATTGCTTCAGCAACTTGCTAGCAAGCAAACCGTGCTTGTCAATGTGTATGATACAACAAATCAGACACACCCAATTCCCATGTATGGTTCTGATGTATCAGGTGACGAGTTCTATCATGTGAGCTTTCTTAACTTTGGAGATCCTTTCAGGAAGCATGAGATGCACTGCAGGTAAGAGAAATGCAGCAGAAAGCTCTCTTTTTTCCAAAAAAGTTTCTGTCCTTATGATGAATTAACTTTGAAATAATAGAAATCCATACTCAGAAATCAAATTTTTAGCTGATCTTTTGAAGAGACTTCTATCATAACGAATAGAGTATATCTGCAAAGTTCTGCATACTCTGTTACAATAGGATAAGGATGCTATCTCACATTAAGTACAAGATATGTTATCTAAAAACTTGATATATTAGCCTTAGAAAACTTGTGATACACTATTTTGGGGTCGCATGGTATGGATTGTTTACTAATTTTTACATTGATTAAACTGTTATGATATTTTAAGTTTGATGCTGACACAGGTTCAAACAGAAACCACCATTTCCAAGGTTGGCGACGGGTACATCAATTGGCATCCTTGTTATTGCACTCCTTGTTGGACATATTTTTCATGCAACTGTGAGTCGAATTGCCAAAGTAGAGGATGATTACCAAGAGATGATGGTGCTTAAAAAACGAGCTGAAGCAGCTGATGTTGCTAAATCCCAGGTATGCAATTTTTGTTGTCGCTATTAAATTTTTATTTATTTAGGCTCAAGTTACACCAATGATATGAGCTGAATCAATTGTCAACATTGCAGTTCCTTGCTACTGTTTCGCACGAGATCAGAACTCCAATGAACGGTGTTTTAGGTTAGTTGAAAACTCACTTTCTATATACACAATATCCAGAGTATATCTATGGTTTCTTCATCCATGACCATGCTCTTAAATGGATTTTCAGGGATGATGAATATGCTCATGGACACTGATCTAGATGTAACCCAACAAGAATATGTCAGAACCGCACAAGGTAGTGGAAAAGCTCTGGTGTCAATTATAAATGAAGTTTTGGACCAGGCAAAGATTGAAGCTGGTAAGATAGAGCTCGAGGCTGTGCTGTTCGATATACGATCAATTATGGACGATGTGTTATCGCTATTTTCTGAGAAATCTCAAGGAAAAGGAGTAGAGGTAATAATATATCTGTCTATTCTTCTGATGCACTTCTACCACCATGTTGAAATTTTCAGAATCATAACTTAACAGGCTTTACGTGTTTGGTTTTATTCTTTTTTGGGAGCAAAGTTAGCAGTTTATGTCTCAGATCAGGTTCCTCAACAGCTTATAGGTGACCCTGGAAGGTTTCGACAAATAATTACAAATCTCATGGGTAACTCGATTAAGGTAAAATACCATTGAGTCCTATCAAACCTCTTTGAACTCATTCATTTTGTGGACTAATTTACAAGTTAAAATATGAAAACTAAAATACGCAATTGTTTGGCAGTTCACAGACAAAGGACATATCTTTGTGACTATCCATCTTGTTGAGGAGGTTTTCCATTCAATAGAAGTTGAGAGAGAATCCACTTCAAAAGATGCAGAACATACATTAAGTGGTTTCCCAGTTGCTGATGGTCGCCGCAGCTGGGAAGGATTCAGAGCCTTCAGTCACGAGGGACCTCTTGGTTCTTTCTCATCCACCTCCTCCAATGATCTCATCAGTTTGATTGTATCGGTAGAGGATACAGGTGATGGTATTCCTCTAGAGTCGCAGCCGATGATATTCACTCCATTCATGCAGGTAGGTCCATCCATCTCGAGAAAACACGGAGGAACTGGTATTGGTCTAAGCATTAGCAAGTGTTTAGTTGGCCTCATGAATGGAGAAATCGGATTTGTGAGCGAACCGAAGATTGGAAGCACTTTCACATTTACAGCTGTGTTCACCAATGCATGTCCTAATTCAAACGAGCTTAAAACTCAACAAATCAATAACCAACCTCATCCTGCAACCTCAGAGTTTAGTGGTATGGCTGCACTAGTTATTGATCCGAGACCTGTTCGTGCTGAAGTGTCGAGATATCACATACAAAGGCTTGGCGTTCGTGTTGAAATAGTTTCCGATTTGAAGCAAGGTTTGTCCACCGTAACTGATGGGGATGCATCTATCAATATGGTCCTGATTGAGCAAGAGGTTTGGGAAAGAGACTCGAGTATTTCATCGCACTTTGTGAATAACATTAGGAAAGTTGTTGAAGTTGATAAAGGAAAAGGGATTCCTCCAAAACTATTCATTCTTGTTAATTCTAGTAGTTCTTTTAGAGCGAGTTCTACGGCATCATGTCTTCATAATCCAACAGTTGTCACAAAACCTTTGAGAGCAAGTATGCTTGCGGCTTCACTGCAAAGAGCAATGGGTGTTGGGAACAAAGGGAATCCTCGAAACGGAGAACATCAGGGTTTGTCTCTCAAGCATCTTCTCTCTGGGAGAAAGATTCTTATTGTAGATGATAATAGTGTGAATCGCACGGTAGCGGCTGGTGCTTTGAAAAAATATGGAGCTGGTGTGGTTTGTGTAAGCAGTGGAATAGAAGCCATCACTATGCTGAGGCCACCCCATCAATTTGATGCATGTTTCATGGATATTCAAATGCCTGAAATGGATGGGTATGCAGATTGAATTCTTTCTTCTAGAATCTTGATAATCATCTTTTGAACTTAAATTCCAAGTTTCATTGAAAACTCTTTCTAGGATGAAAATGGATTGCCTGCAGTCACACATTCAAGTTTTTGTGAATATGAACGGTTAGATCTTGATTGGACGATTTACATTCTGACTTCTTGTTTTTCACCTATTTTGTAAAGTTAGAATACAATTTGTCTAATTGAAGATCAAACGTCCCATGTGAATGATGTTCGACTATTTGACTGCAGGGAATCCAATTGCAAAATTTAGCGCACTTTTTGAATTACATTGAAAATAATCAATGCACACAATAACACATATCATTCTCTATTAGCACATAGTTAGCTAATAACCATTTCCCAACAGGTTTGAAGCTACACGTCGAATTCGAGAGATCGAAAACAGTGTGAAAGACAGAGAACTGTTTGTACATCTACCCATTTTGGCTATGACCGCGGATGTGATGCAGGCTACACACCAGGAATGCTCTAAGTGTGGGATGGATGGATATGTTTCAAAACCATTTGAAGCTGAACAACTTTATAGAGAGGTTTCAAAGTTTTTCCAATCATCTTGATTCTTGAGAAACAAAAATACAAAGCTGATCTAAACCAAACAAACAATGGAAGGATCAGCGTCTGCTCGTTAGGTCGTAGATGTGCATATATTCAGAAATCTCCTCAGCTCAGAGTAAGTTCAATTCATCAGTTATGAAATGCATATATAATATAGTACTTATTTTTGTTTTGTGTTATAATTAAAAATATATAGTACATTAATAAGAACCTTGGTTTATCATATTGTTTTTTTGTGGCAGGGAATGTAGTACATAAGAGCAAAATTTTATTGGTTGGAATTGATTCTTGAATGGTTGTGAGGGTATCAAAAGTCTCACTAATTCTTCTAGGCAAATTCACTATATTCCATGGTAACTGCAAACTGGAAGTGAATGAGAGGGAATTAGTTATGTTGTCTCATCCTCTTCTGCATGTATGTACTACTCCTACTCATAGTACTCTTAATAACGTTACTTGTTATGTGTATTGATGTATGTATGTATATGTGTATATGAGATTGATTGAATGCATAGATAGAAGGAAATTAGGTTGTTGGTGACAAAGGAGGCAAAGTGTACCATAGACCATAGTGCATGTGAATTACAAGTAGTTCATCATGACTCATCATGAGTGGCCACATGAGCTTTTGCTTCTTTTGGCTTTCAAACATGTAAATGACACGTAAAATTATATTTGAGTGATCCACCATTTTTTGGCTGATTTGTACTTACTTTTTTTAGTTTTTGATTTATTTCACTTGCCTTTTATTATTATTTTTTATTTAAATAAAATGAGATAAAACAGGTTAGTGTTCAGAGAAACACTAATCTTTACTAAATAGTTGGGGCAATAGATTTTAGTTGTCTTGAGTAAATTCAAAAAATGATGCAATTTTGGTACTTTTCATATATACTAAGTGAAAAATTTGAAGAGAAATTAATGTGTACACTTATGATTATCAACAAATTGACTTTTGTCTATACATATATACACTATTGTTTTTTATTTTTTATCTTTCAAGACAAAATTGAATAATCCCCGATACCTTGACACGATACGGGTATGATATCAATTCAGGAAATTTTTCAACATTTCAGATACGATACGGCATCGTTACGTTGTTAAAAAATTAAATATAAAATTAATAATAGAAGTGTACAATGTATAAAATAATAAACAAACATGTGATGAAAATGATCAAAGCAAGTGACAATTACATATTTCTTCACACAAATTATTATTGTCTAATGTTGACTACTTAATTATTAACGCTAATTGTGTCAAAAGACAACTATAACTAATCAAGGAATAATGTAGACTAAATTGCCTCCTTTCTATTTCGTTTAAAATGAAATATGCAAGACGTTGTTAATATTGATATGTCAAGAGACTCGTTAGCCGACAATGATATATGTCAAGAATAACCCAAGTTCTTTTTTTTAGAAAGTGGCATAGAAGTGAGAGAGAAGTTTTGAAACCCAAAAATGCTATTAGAAGTTGAAAGGGAAATGTTTTGGGATTTTTATTATATGAAGAAAACAAAACACACCAACAATCCATTTGCCATTCCTAGCTAACAATTATAGTTTCCACTAATGACTAAAATGACTTACAAACTAAAGAGTTTAGGATTTAACTAAATTTTTATCTGAATTAATGATCAATGTGACAAAGAGTTACACTTTCAAAACTTAAAATAGTGGTTTGCCCCACGTTTAATCGATTAAGTTAATTCCTGAACTATCAATCTGTTATTTAAAATTAATTAAGGAGCTAACTTGATTATTAATTGAAAATAATTTAAAGTATTAGTATATTTCAGTAGCTCAAAAGTTAAATAAAGAAGAGATAAAGAATTATGATTTACTGACCACATCCAAGGTTTATTCCAATTTAATTTTAAATAATAAACAATGTATTAAACAGTCACGTCTTTATTCGTCACCAATTTGTGATTTTTTTTCTTCTTCACATTACTTGCTTGTTGTGGTAATGGACAACAGAGTTTGCCGACAGATTTGACATGTCAACTCAAAATGCCAATATAATAACGATTTTTGGACCGTCAGAATTTTATTTTTTTTGATGTCTGACTCAAAGATAATTTAGTTATAATAATAATTACAAGAAGAAACAAGCAACAAGTCGATATGTCCGAGTGGTTAAGGAGACAGACTTGAAATCTGTTGGGCTTCGCCCGCGCAGGTTCGAACCCTGCTGTCGACGTTTTTTATGTTTTATTTTATTTTTTATTTTTTTTACGCTTATATTATTAAGGATTTGTTATTCAAGAGTTAGATACGGAGAGGCACAGCGTTTTAGTTTTCAAAGGAAAAAAAACACAATTATCATAAGATATCGGTCTTTTTAGTTTTTATATGTTTG